>Ga0187870_1000037_pt1 | contig 176152 bp, 156 predicted proteins | sample June2016WEW_13_1_3_FD_132974 | JGI IMG/M metagenome (GOLD analysis project Ga0187870, IMG submission 132974) | Peatland microbial communities from SPRUCE experiment site at the Marcell Experimental Forest, Minnesota, USA - June2016WEW_13_150 | ecosystem: Environmental > Terrestrial > Soil >...
TGAACGCGAAGTGCAGAATGCTGGTTCCGTTCGGCGTGGCGAGCGCGTCATGCGGCAGGAACATCATGGCCACCGCAAGGGCAAGGCCCGTTATGATCGGCTTCGTTGCGTTCACTACCAACGTCATTGGATGAATTGCTTTCATTGTACTTTTCCCTTTCTGTCGTTGCGTCTTGAGACTTCTCACCAAAAGCACATCACGCGCCATGGGCTGATTCTTTGCCATGGGGTGTTTACCCTAAGGTGTTTACCCTAAGTGGGATTACTGGAGGCCTCCTCCGAAAAATTGATCCAATCGCCAGGAGTAAATCAGCGGGTCGGCTGGGTAGGGTTTTACCCCATCGACAGATTGAAGCAATCGTCAGATAGTGACAGTGGATTTCTGGCGCATGAATGCGGGATACACTATGAAACGAGAATTGACCGGGTTGTCGCGACGATATGTGGCGGCGTTGCGTAAACATTTGAAGCAAGGGCCACGGGCGAGCTTGCAGCCGGCGCTTGGACTGGGACGCCAGGCTGCGGCCCTCGATCTGGAGACGTTGGACATGGCTAGGATTCACGAGGGAGCACTCGCCATACTGGAAGCATCCAGCAGCAGAGATGGGATCATCAAGCGAGCGGAGATTTTTTTTGCCGAGGCCATCACGCCGATCGAGCAGACTCATCGCGCCGCGCTGGAGGCAAACGTCCACTTGAATCAACTGACCAAAACGCTGGACCGGCGCACGGTGGACCTGGCGGCCTCCAACCGGTTCTTGAAACAGGGAATCGCCCAGCGCAGGACCGTGGAGCACGCCCTCAAGAAAAGCGCGGGACACTACGGTCGGTTGGTGAAGAAGTCCCGTCGTCTGCAGAAGCATTTGCGGCACTTGACCCGCCAGATTCTATCGGCGCAGGAGGACAAACGAAAGAAGATCAGCCGCGGGTTGCATGATGAAGTCGTCCAGACCTTGCTGGGCATCAATGTCCGGCTGTTGTTGTTGAAAAAGGAGGCTACGGTCAACACGGGGGGCCTCAAAAAAGAGATTGCCAGCACGCAACGGCTTGTGGAAGAATCGGTGAAAACCATGAGTCGGTTCGCGCGTGAATTCGGCATCCATCATGAAGCGTAAGTTGACCGGGTTGTCGCGACGCTATCAAGCGGCGTTGCGAAAACACCTGAAGCAAGGCTCACAGGCAAGCTCAGAGCCGGCGCAGAGATTAGGCCGGCAGGCCATGGCCACCGGACTGGAGACGCTGGACTTGGCCAGGATTCACGAGCAAGCATTGATTACACTGGTGTTGCCGAGCTACTCCGCCAGAACCCGGGATGCGATGGTCCGGCTGGCGGGGGCTTTTTTTGCCGAGGCCATCACCCCGATCGAGAAGACTCATCGCACCGCGCGCGACGCCAACGTCCACTTGAATAAAATGATCGGGACGTTGAACCGGCGCAGCGCGGATCTGGCCGACTCGAACCGGCAGTTGAAACAGGAAATCGTCCAGCGCAAGTCAGTGGAGGAATCCCTCCGGAAAAGCGAGCGACACTACAGCCAGTTGCTGGAGCAGTCGCACCGCTTGCAGCAACAATTGCGGCTTCTGTCCCGCCAGCTCCTGGCGGCGCAGGAGGAAGAACGCAAGAAGATCAGCCGCGAGCTGCATGATGAAATCGCCCAGACCTTGACGGGCATCAATGCCCGACTGGCGACCTTGAAAACCGAGGCCACGGTCAACACCAAAGACCTCCAGAAAAAGATCACAAGCACGCAACGGTTGGTGGAGAAGTCGGTAGACATCGTGCATCGGTTCGCGCGGGAATTGCGCCCGATGGTGTTGGACGACCTGGGGCTGATTCCCGCTCTTCATTCGTTTGTGAAAAGCTTTTCGAAACAGACGTGCATCCACATTCGCCTGACGGTCTTTGCTGAGGTTGAAAAATTGGACAATGCCAAGCGAACGGTCCTCTATCGTGTCGCCCAGGAAGCGCTGACCAATGTCGCCCGGCATGCGCAAGCCAGCCAAGTGGAAGTGAGCATCCGGAAACTCCCGGGCGCTGCTCGAATGGAAATCAAAGACAACGGCAAATCCTTTGAGGCGCAACGCGTCATGCACTCCAAACGGAACACACGCTTGGGGTTGATCGGCATGCGCGAGCGGCTGGAGATGGTCGGCGGCAGCTTTGGCGTCGAATCGGCGCCGGGCAAAGGAACCACCATCCGAGCACAGATTCCGTTCGCGAAGGGCAACCGGGTTTAATGTCTATGAAACGCATCACCGTCCTGCTGGCTGAAGACCACATGATTGTCCGCGAGGGGTTTCGGAGGTTGTTGGATGCCGAAGACGATCTCGAGGTGGTCGGCGAAGCGGAGACCGGCCGCCAGGCGGTGGCACTGGCCAGGAAACTTCGTCCGGCCGTGGTCGTGATGGATATCGCGATGCCGTTGCTCAACGGTTTGGAAGCCACCCGTCAGATTCTAAAAGCCCTTCCGGGCACCAAGGTGCTCATTCTCTCCGCGCACAGCGATGACGCGTATGTCGAGCACGCGACCGAGTTGGGCGCGGCGGGATTTCTGCTCAAACAAACCTCCTCCCAGGACCTGTCCAGGGCGATTCGGGAAGTGCACAAAGGAAACACATTTTTCAGCCCCTCCATTGCCAAGCGCTTCCATAATCGTGATCCGAAATCGCCGAATTGGCGGGGACCACTCAAGAAGAATGCCGTTCGCCTGAGTACGCGCGAGATGGAAGTGCTCCAACTGATTGCCGAAGGCGAACCCAACAAACAAGTGGCAGGTGAACTGGGCATCAGCATCAAAACGGTCGAGAAACACCGGCAGAAACTCATGAGCAAGCTGAACATCCACGACGTTGCCGGTCTCACCCGGTACGCCATCTCTGCCGGTATCATCGAAAGCAGTGTCCAGTTAACGATAGTCTAGCCCCGACACGCCTCTCATCTTGATCCTCCCCGCCAAGTTGATGACGAGAATTCGACGTTTTCAAAAGCCATCACGTGAAATCTCACATGGGGTGAACACCCCATAGCGCGTGCGTGGCTCCTCCGCTTATGCTCGTCGCGTGAAGCATCAAACAACCCAAACTGTACAGTCAGACGGTGGACGTTCCACCGGCGCAGTAACGGGGTGCCCAAGTTCTAACCATGAAAGGAGAACTAGATGAGCATTCACATGATTGAAGAGAGAGCGGTACAGACTTCTGCATCTCGTTTGTTGCAGAAAGCTGCGAAGGGAACAACGATGAAACAAGGACTATGGCTTGTCGTGGCTGCGCTCGTCGTCGCGGGTTGCGCAAGCAACCAACGCTACAATGAACCCCAGGCCAGCTTGGTCGGCCCGGCCGGTCCTGCCGGCGCTGCAGGTCCTGCCGGCGCGCAAGGCTCCACCGGATACACGGGTGCCCCGGGCTATGCCGTGGCAGGTCCGCGCGGTGCTGAAGGTCCTTCCGGCCCCACGGGGATGCGCGGGCCAACCGGAGCGACGGGTCAGGAAGGCGCCGTCGCGCGCGGTCAAGCTGGCGTCTCCGGTCCTTCTGGTCCCGCCGGCGCACAAGGTGAACGCGGATGGACGGGTGCTCAAGGCGCTAGCTCGGCTGGTTATGCCGGCCAGACTGGCCCTGCTGGTCCCACCGGCGCGCAAGGCGAACGCGGAGAGACGGGTGTCCGAGGTCCCACGCTGTATGGTCCCACCGGCCCCGCCGGTGCGCAAGGCCCCGCCGGCGCGCAAGGCGTGACTGGAGAGACGGGTCTCCAAGGTAGCACCACGGCTGGTGTCGCTGGCCCAACGGGAGGTTCCGGGGCTGTCGGCGAACAAGGCCAAACTGGCCCGATGGGCGCCCAAGGCCCGGCGGGTGTGATTGGACGCTGGATGTCGTACCGGGACTTCTGGTTCGAACGCGGTGAGGCGGGCATTCGGCCTTCCGATACGAGCAATGTGTCGGACATCGCGGCCTACATGAGGCAGAACCCGTCGCTCCAGGTCGGAATCGACACCTTCATGGATCCGCGCAACCAAGACCTGCGCGATCATCGTGTCAACGCCGTTCGTGACGCGCTGATCCAGGCCGGAGTGCCGGCCGAGAAGATCTGGACTGGCGCGTTCGGCGACCCGAAGCCCAGGCACGCTGCGCGAGTCGAGGTGCTGATCACGACCTCGCAGAACTAACAAAGCAGGCAGCATGATGCCTATGCTGCCGCACTATCGGATAGTCTCCTTCGCGTCCTCGCACGCGGAGGAGATTTTCCGTTTATGTGCGCCAGCGCAACGTGGGACTGGTTGCCGCCGAAACTGAGCATCCACGACGTTGCCGGCCTCACCCGTTGCTGACTCCGCCGCCTCCCCGACGTGGTCTTGCCGGGATTGGATCCCTGAAATCTCACATGGGGTGAACACCCCATAGCCGCCGCACGGCCACGCCGCGTATTCTTATGCCGTGAAGACCAATCGCAAGAAGAAGGCAGTGACGTTTGGGGACTTCATCGCGGCCGTTTACGACGCCTGCGGTCAACGCAGGGCGGGAAGCATGGTGCGGCTCGCCGTAAATGCGCACTTGGTCGTGTTTCGAGGACACCGGCGCTTTGTGATTTGTTAACAACAACAGCAGAAGGAAAACTCTATGAATGGAACCGAATGCTTGGCCAAAAAAATCGGATTCGTTTTATGCATGGCGCTTTTAGGGGCGCTAACAGGGCACACAACCTACGCCATGATCAGCACAGTCGTATCACGCAATCCACAATGTGATATGCCGTCAAAAAATAACGGCGCAAGTTTGGTGAACTGAATGTCATTGCCATTACAAATCGCTTTGTTTCTCGCATCGGTCGCGATCGTGCTGTTCGTCGCGTGCTGTATTCCGGCTATGCTTCAACTGCGCAAGCACGCCGAACGGATGACGCAGACGTTGGAGGAACTCAAAACCGAGGTTTCGCTGCTGGTCCAGGACAGCCGCCAATTGTTGCACAGCGTCAATGAACTGTCCACGCGCGCCCACCAGCAGTGCGACGACGTCGAGCGCGTGATCCAAACCGTGCGCGGCTGGACAGAGCGAGCGGATCGCGTTGTCGAGGAAGTCGGCTCGGTTCTGGAACCACCCATCTTGACGGCGGTGCGCAACGCACAGATTTTTCGTAAAGGGATCGCAAAGTTCTTTGAGACGTTCTTTAACCGAAACCAACACCAACCACAGAAAGCAGAGGAAGAACATGTCAGACAACAATGAATCAAGTCGCGTGGGCGGCTATCTCGCAGCATTTGCGATTGGCGCGCTCGTCGGGACGGGGATCGCGCTGCTGTACGCGCCGCGTTCGGGCAAAGAAACGCGGGAACTGCTCGCCAAGAAAGGTCGCGAACTCAAGGGCAAGGCGTCAGATGCTCTAGATGATGCCAAGGATTTCGTCCAAGGCAAGAAATCGGAACTGGTCGCCGCCATCGAAGCCGGCAAGGACGCGATGCGCGAGGAGCGGGCCAAACACCAGAAGGCCGCGTAGCCGCCCGGAACTTTCGCCATGGCACAACGGAATGCGGCCCGCCGCCGCGCCCAGAGATCGCTGGGATTCTTGAAATCTCTGGTGTGGGGTGAACACCCCATAGCGCCCGCTCGGTTTCCCGTCTTATGTTGCTGTCATGAACTGCCAACAACAATGGAGACACATGAAAAACAAACTCGCTCTACTTCCCATCGCCCTTGGTGTTGCGGTGCTGGTCAGCGGTTGTAATCAGGCCCCACCACCCGCGCCCCAAGCACAGGCGGCCGCTCCCGCGACGGTCGCGGTCGCAGTCCCCTACTACTATTACCCGGACGTGGAAGTCTATTACCGCCCCGAGACGAAGGTCTACTGGTGGCATGGTGACGGCGCCTGGGTCTCAGGTCCACGACCACCGTCGACGATTGTCCTGAGGGACGACGCGCGTGTGACGGTTAACCTCAATGGCTCGGAGCCGTGGAGGCAGCACGAGACCGTGCTCAAACAGTATCCGCACGGTGGACGAAAATAGCCGCGACCAAATGTTCAGACTGGAAAGGGTCAGCCCGAAGTATTGGCACTCGTGGGTCGAGATGGAAAAGGTCAACGCTTGCGTCGCAGGATATTGAACGCAAAAGGAAGTCGGCGCATTGAGTTGTTCGGGCGACAGCCTGGCCGCCCAGCCGTACCAGCGCTTCCCCGAAGTCCACCCGCGCTTCGCCCGGCCGATGCACCAACGGGATGAACACTTCTTGGCCGCGCTGGTGAAACTCGCGCACCGCCTCCTTCACCGGAGTGTAGCCGCCTGTGTAGCCAGCTTCCCGCAACCGCTACCACACACGTTTGGCCGTGTGCTGCTGCTTGCGGGAACAGGTCGCGATCCCGCCGTCAGGATCTGCTGCAGCCGTTCCCGATACGGCCCGATCTTGGGTTGCGGACGGGGCTGCGTTTGGCGATACCCCGGCGGTTCGCTGTGGGTGAGAATCTTCTGGAGCGTGCGCCAGTGCATCCCCGTTTCCCGGAGAATCTGCCGGCGACTGACACCTCCACGAGCACCCGCCGCCAAATCTCGGTTCATTGTTTCATGTTGCGATACATCCTCCCATTCTATCAGGATGCCGCACTTTTCAACCGCCCTTTACAGGGGGTTGCCCGCAATGCTAAGCTGCCGCCGTGAAAATGGTCATTTTACGTCAATGGCACACGCCAATGAGTAAGGCCGAATACAAATGTTCAGCGGCATCCCGTGAATAATCCACGCCAAGAACTAATCTCATTATTGCGCGGTTTATTCGCTTGTCCTGTGATCAGTTTTTTGGGACGGCGTGGCTTCGTTGATGCACTCACAAATAGTGGGTTGAGCTTGGATGCCGACGACAAGCGCACGGACGAGCTTGTGTCGCTTCTCCGCTATCTCGTCGCACTCGGTCTTCTCGACGAGGCTACACCGCTGCGATTCACTGCGACTGAATTGGGCCATAAGGTTTTCCAGCGCTTCGGTGCATTCTGCCTCATTGAGTCCTATGATGAGTATTTCGGCGATTTGGATTGGGTCTTGCCGCAATCCAACTTGCCCCGTCCAAGCGTCAACCGGGAGCGCAACGTCATCGGCAGCGGACAGCTCCATGCGCGCAAGTTTTTCCCAGCAGTCTTGTCTCACATCGCCGACACTCCTTACGAGCATCTTACAGACTTGGGTTGTGGCGACGGCACCTTCATCCATGAGGCACTAACCGTCCAGCCCGCCCTCTCCGTTACAGCGGTGGACTTGTCCGGGCAGGCCATCGGCATGGTTCACCAGCAACTTTCAACGCACCACCCGTCCACCAAATATTCGTCCGCCGTTTGTTCTGCCCTTGATGTTTCCGGCTGGGCAGCCGCCATGCCGGTTCGTGCTGAGGCTCGCCAGCTCATCACCATGTGGTTTCTTCTTCACGAGATCTTCGACGGAGATGTCGGGCATCTTGCCGATTTCTTTTGCCAGCTGCACCACCGTTTCCCGAGCGCATCCGTTGCCTTTGGTGAGCTTTTTCGTCTCGCTCCGGAACAGATGGCTTCCAGTCGCCACGAGTCCATCATGCCGGAGTACGTGCTCTTTCACGCGCTGTCCGGCCAGCACCTCATGAGTGAGAAAGAGCTTTCAGAGTTGTTATCACAGATACCTTACCGGCTCGTTCACCGCCAGACTTTCGACCCAGTTCTTCACGGCTCACGCCCCGTTCCGAGCAGTGTCGTTTGTATCCTCGCCCCTATCACGACGGACTCATGACTCTCTTCGCATGAGTATTTGAGAGCCAATCGAGATTGATCCGCGTAATCGCGTTCTTGAGGAAGAACCTGAAGTAGAGCGCGACGGCAGCGAGCGGGCGATGAATTCCCATCCCGAATCCTTAAACCTGCTTATTGCACCAGTGCGAGTGCGCTGGTTCAATAAGCATGGTTACCAATTTGGAAGTGTTCAACAGCCTCAAAGGGTGCTTTGCGAAAGCCCAAAGCGATCGTACAATTCCAAGACTCCCCTAAGAGTGCTTCAAGAACAATGGGATGAGCCGTATCTCGGTTGTAGAATTGCCACTTCCAGAAGTTCTTATCCTCGTTACCTAAGTTGCCACAATTCCGAAAGGTGTTCGGTAGGAGGTGGTGGCAATTGCGAGCTTCTAAAAAAAAGCGCCTTCAAAAGGCATGTCTTGCCGGTATTATTCTTCCCCGTGATAAGATTGACCCGCTTGAATCGGGCAAACTCCAAGTCTTTGAACGACTTGAAATTTCGTATTCTGAACGTTTTGAGCATAGTAGGGAATACCGGTTACTTGAGTCTTAAACCAAAATCACTCGTAAATGTCCAGAAGTCTTGTCCCCGAAGCGTAGCGGTTTCGCAGGTGCCTCCTTTGCCACGCTGCGCAGTGTAGGAGCAGAGAGATTCCTCGACAAGCTCGAGGGAAAGGGGTCGGTTCCTATTGATCTTTGCCACCGCGATGCGTCGCAATACGATAGGGGTCGCATCTAATTATTCTCCAATTCACTTGTTCCCGAGTTGTTCGAGCAGGGTGACGATGGCTAGGATGCAGATGGCTTGGACAATCACGATGAGCGCGCCCGTCCATTGCGCCCACAACAGGATCGTCGCGCCGAGGCCGAGCGTGAGCGTAATCAAATAAATCAGCGTCACAGCCCAGCTTTGCGGCAGGCCCATCCTCACGAGGCGATGGGAGATATGATTGACATCGCCGACGTGCACCGGTTGACCGCGCTGCAACCGAATCCACATCACCATCACCAAGTCGAACAGCGGCACCGCCAGCACCAACAGCGGGATCAACACCGGCAGCCAGGTCGGTTCTCCCGCCCTATAGAACGTTCCCATGATCGGCAGCACGGCCAGCATGTAGCCGATGAAATGGCTGCCAGCGTCGCCGAGAAAAATGCTGGCGGGTTTGAAGTTGTGCGGGAGAAACCCAAGCAGCGCCCCCGCCAACCCCACGGACAACAAACAGACGAAATACTGGTGCTGTATCCCCGCGACGAATCCAAACAACAGCGAACACACCAATCCGACTCCGGCGCACAGGCCATCCATGTTATCGAGAAAGTTCATCGCGTTGGTGATTGTCACGATCCACAGCACCGTCAGCACAAAACTCACAACCTTGCTGTGCATGAATAACGTGATGCGCATGCCCGCCAGCCATACGACCGTCGCCACGAGGAGTTGCCCCAGCAGCTTCGACCGCGCTTTCAACTCGTGTTTGTCGTCGTACACGCCGAGCGCAACCATCAGCAGCCCGCCCAACAGCAACACCACCAGTTTCGGCCAAACGGAGAATGCGCCCTCGATGTGAACGCGCAAATCGGGCAACTCCACGAATGGCAGATTGATCTTTGCTGCCAGCGGCAAGATCACCAGGTAATTGAACAGCACGTTCGCCGCAAACGCGCCGAAGACCGCGCAGCCGCCGAGCAGCGGCATCGCCTGGGTGTGGATTTTCCGTTCGGAATCAGGTTGATCGACGAATCCCCATTGGAAGGATAGCCGCTTGAACAGCGGCGTCAGCAGCAACGCCAGGGCGAAACTCACGTCGAAGACGTAGAAATAAACGAGAAGCCAGTGCATGGAGAATCAGCGCCCCCACTTCCCTTTGCTGTCACCCTGAGCGAAGCGAAGGGTCTCGCCGTGACCAATTTCAGGGTCGCAAGAGAGAGATTCTTCACTTCGTTCAGAATGACAAAACGTGGTGCTGCTGTTCATCGGCGGGCCATCAAACGGTGATAAAGTTTTTCGATCCGTTCCACCATCAACTCCTCGGAAAACTGCTCCTGAACCAACCGCCTACCTTGCTCACCCATTCTAGTCGCCAGCGCTTTGTCCCGCAACAACTGAATCACTGCATCCGCCAACGCAATGGAATCTTCCGCGCGAATCAGAAACCCCGTCTGTCCATCCAGACAGACCTCCCGCGACCCATCCACGTCGAACGCGACCACAGGTTTGCCGCTCGCCAGCGCCTGCGGCAACGTCCGCGGCAATCCCTCGCGCAACGACAAATGCACCAGCACATCCATTAGCGCCATGTAACGAGGGATTTCATTCGGTGGCACCAGGCCGACAAAGACAAATCGGTCTCGCAATCCCATCCGCCGCGCCAGCCGCTCGAAATCCTCTCGATAAATCCCGTCGCCCACCAAAAGAAACTTCACGTTCGGGACGGCGTTGACGATCCGCGGCGCGGCTTCGAATAAAAACTTGTGGCCCTTGAGTCGAAACAGCCGCGCCACCTTGCCGACGACAAGGTCGGAATCCGACAGTCCCAACGATGCGCGCAGTTTTGGGTCAGGTTTCGTTTGCAGAAACGCATCGACATTCATCCCGCTGTAAATCGTCACGTATTGCGAAGGCGTGCCGATACCCGCCGCCAGATACTGTTCTGTCATGGCGTCGGCGACGGAAATAAACCGAGTCGTCCACCCGCCAGCGACTTGTTCCGCCCATTTGAAAAGCCAGTTGCCGATGATGTTCTGGTAACGATAAAACGACGGGCCGTGGATTGTGTGCACGATGATCGGCACACCAGCCCACTTCGCCGCCAGCCGTCCGATGAACCCCGCCTTGCCGCTGTGGGTGTGAACGATTTCATAGCGCCGCTCGCGAAACAAACGCGCCAACGCAATGCAGGCGCGCACATCGAGCCACGGATTCGGTTCACGGCGCAACTCGTCCACAATCACAATCGGTACGCCCGCAGCCCGCGCCTGCTCGCAGAGCGAACCTTCCGGTCCGGTCTGCGGGCCGATGACGAGATCAACGTCGTGGCCCAGTGCGCGCAGCCCGATGCAGGTGGCCACCGTGTTTTCCTGTGCGCCGCCGACGATCAAGCGGGTGATGACGTGGCAGACTTTCATGTTGGGTTCTTCAATCCGTACACTGTACAAGGCCCCCACGCATGAACAGGCTGCATATAGCTGCTGAGAAACTCATTCAGCAGACTTTGGTCGATGTTGGCCAGATAACCATAACTATTTCGCAGGCGGTTCAACTCATAAGTATTCACATAAATGTGGGTGATGTGAAGGTCGCGCATCAAATCGAATAAACTCCTGGCGTCGTGAGCCTGCCGCATCATGGCCTCCAACGGAGACTGATCGAGCGCCGTGCTCCACAGCACCCGATTGCGTGCGTAGTAGGCGCGCGCCTCGCCGGCATACAGCACCGTCGCGTCGGCGGGAAGATTACGATTCATCCACAGAATCGGCTCAAACATCCCCCCGCCCATGCGTTCAACAAACTCCTCACGCGAGACTTGCCCGAGTGCATATTGCACGAAGTTCATCTGCGGGGGGAGCCGTTTGTAGTCCTGTTCGTCCACCAGTGTAACCGACGCCTCCTCGGCTAGGCCGACCACCACCACCGCCGTCACGGCAGCACGTGCGATCGTTCTGACGAATCTTCCCCGCGCGGCGACGTGCAATGCATACGCGCCTGTCATCGCCGCCAAGGGAAAGATCGGAAACAAAAACCGCCATGGTCGAAACGTCAGCAGGAACCATCCTCCATACGCCACCACAAACAGCCATCCAGACCGGCGCGCCGATGGCGTCACGTTCCTCAGCAGCAGAATCAGGGGCGCGGTCATCAACAGCAATGGTAAGGCAAACGATTCTGCAAATGAGTACTGCCAAACCAGACCTGCAAACTGCGCCCAGCCGTTCCAATTGAAGCTCGCATAATGTTTTTGCGCGAAAAGTGCCGCCTGCTCGGCGCTCCAGTGCGGGCTGTGGAACACGCTATCTAACAATGGATAGACAGGGTTGCCCATGAACAACCAGTTCTTCATCAGCCAGGGCAACACAACAGCGGCAGCCAACAGCCAGTAACAAGCAGCCAAAAAAACAGATCTACGGGAGACAAGGACGAACACCCCTGCTGGCAGCAACACCACGGGGATTGCCGTCCATTTGGTGGCCACCGCTCCACCCGCCATCAGTGCCGACAGCCACAAATACCGATTGTCGCGCCGATCCTGCAACCAGCCCAACAACGAACCAAATGCCAGCACGGCAAAGAACGTCGTCGCCAAGTCGATGCGCGCCGTCTCGCTCAGGTCTTGCATCAAGGGAATGCAATAGAACAGCGCCGCAGCGGTCACTCCGACCTCCCGCTTCCACAATCGCGTCGCAACTGCGTACATGGCCACTGCTCCCAGCAATCCCAAACTCCAATGCAACAATTTCGCGGCGACGCCCGACGACATCTTCAACGCCAGCAAGTACAGCATCTCCGTCAATTGAGGCAGGTTCGAATAAAAGTTGTGCGGCAACGCGGTGATCCGTCCCGCCTTGATGTACTCAGCGGGCGCGCCGAGGTGATATTCCAGTTCGTCATACTCAAACGGCGGCGTCATCGCACTCAGCAGATTCAGCAACGCCGCCGCGATCAAGCAGGCCAACATCAACTTCGCCCAGCCCCGATCGGATCGGGGCCAGCCATCCAGCCTTTCCGATGCATTTCCAACCCGATGGAAGAACTTGCGCGGTGCAGGCAACACCCAACACCCCGCCAGCAGAAAGACCCACGGCAGCCCGGAAATAGAAGCAACACCGACCAACAGAATCGCAACGGACAGAATCCACAACCCGGCCGCCAAGGAAAACAGCGCTGTCAGGAGATTCTTCTCAGGCGTCAGACAGTCGAGTGCCGCCGCGCCGACTGCGAATGCGGTCACCAGAATCGCGGCGGCACAACTGGCATCCGTCAACCCCGCTCGCCAAAACTCCCCGAAATGCGGTCCGATGGCAAGCATTGGGAAGGTTTTGCCGAAGAGATAGACCAACTGCAACGGTATGAGCCAGCCGTCGTAGCGAAACAGGAAAACAAACGCCACGGATCCGGCCCAGCCGACGGCCATGAGTTGCGTCAGTCTGGGCGCGAACCGCAATGATGTGCCGTTTTGCGTCTCGGCGTGCACGAGCCGCAGATTGTACTCTCAGCACGCCAAACAGCAAGACAGCTAGTCCGACTGTGCTCGGGTGAAACCAAAGCGGCGTTGATAAACAGTCTTACCACCTTGTTTTCATCGGACGCTTCTCTTCAAACCACGGCCTGATTCGACGCGGTCCGGCTCGCATTATTCAGCCAAGCAATTGCAGGGCGGCTCAATGGAAAGAGACAACGCCGGCGATCCTCTGTCCGCGCGCGAACGCACTGAAGCTCATACGCTTGCCACCCGCAGGCTGAACTTCCAGCAACTTGAGCGCGCCTGCACCCGTCGCAACGAGATCGCCCGTGATCTGGCCTGGAAGGCCCTGTTCTTGCGCAGCTACCTCCGCTTTCCAGATCTTCAGCATCGTGTCGCCGAGGAATGTATGGGCGCCGGGCCACGGATCGAATGCGCGAATCTGGCGTTTGATATGAACGGCAGGCTTCGTCCAATCGATGTGCCCATCCTCCTTGGTCAGTTTCCTGGCGTAGGTTGCCTGCGTTTCGTCTTGCCTCACACGAGGCGCACGGCCTGACGAGAGCAGTTGGACGGTTTCGACGAGCAATGTCGCGCCCAACTTCGCCAGGCGATCGTGCAGCGTGGCGCTCGTGTCGTCGGGCTGAATCGGTTCTGTTCGCTGGAGGATGATGTCACCCGTGTCCATGTGCTCGTCCAAGAAAATCGTCGTCACACCTGTCTCGCGATCGCCATGGAAGATGGCGTATTGAATCGGCGCTGCACCGCGCCAGCGCGGCAGCAGGGACGCGTGGACGTTGACGCAACCGTGCGGCGGAATTTCAAGCACGGTTTTCGGCAGGATCTGTCCGTAGGCGACCACGACAATGAGATCAGGATTGCAGGCGCGTACCAAGTTGATCGCCGCAGGCTCTCGCATCTTGAGAGGCTGATGGACGGGCAGCCCCAACTTTTCAGCGGTGACTTTGACAGGCGGAGGCGCCGCCTTGAGATCACGACCCTTTGGCCGATCGGGTTGCGTGATGACACCGGCCACTTCGTGGCCCGCCAGATGTGCCGCAGCCTCCAAACATGGGCAGGCCAGCTCCGCAGTGCCCATGAACAAGATTCGCATGATGCGCCAGCACTAACAGAGCGGGACGCAAATTTCAAGCGACCAATGGGCGATCGCCGTGAAGTTCCTGCATCGTAACAGAGCCGAGCACCGTCTGCTCTCGTCGCTCATATGAACGAACCAACTCAGCGAGTGCAGAGATTGGAGCAGCATGATAGCCGTGTAATGTAAGAGTGCAAAGATTCCTCGACAAGCTCGGAATGACAGATCAAGAGCGGCTCCGCGAAACAACTCAGGGTGACAAACAAAGGTCGCCCAACACTCCACCGCTCCAGTACTCCATTTCCCCGCACTCAGACTGGCTGCTGGACAAATCCCGTCGAGTCCTCTACACTGCTGGCAAATAAGCATCCGACAGCAACAGTCGCTGTCTGCTTGTTGGCGAACGGGAGTCGCGCATGAAAACCAAAGCTCAATCCATCCTTCGTTTCATTCCGCTGTTGGCTGTTGTCGCCCTCGCTCCATCAACGGCCAACGCGGCGGATATGTATGTCTATTTCGGGACGCATCGGTCGGGACCCGGCATCGGGTTCTCGCTCGCGCATTTCGACACCGACACGGGCGCACTGACGAAGCCAGAGTTCATCATGGAAGCCGTGGAGCCGGCGTTCTTCGTCATTCATCCCGATGGCAAACACCTGTACACCTGCAACTCCGGTCAGCTTGGCTCGGTCAGCGCGTATGAAATCGATCCGAAGACCGGCAGACTAACGTTGCTTAACCAGAAACCGGCCGGTGGCGCCGATCCGAGTTACATCGTCCTCGACAAGACCAGCCGTTACGCGCTCGTCGCCAATTATCAGGGCGGCAACATCGCTGTCCTTGCGATCAAGGCTGATAGCTCGCTCGGCGAACGCACCGCGTTCGCGCAACACACCGGCAGCAGCGTGAACCCGCAGCGCCAAACACGCCCGTTCGCCCACTCGATCATCGTGGATCCGAGCAACCGGTTCGTCCTCGTTGCCGACCTCGGCGTGGACAAGGTGTTCGTGTACCGGTTCAACGAGAAGGATGGCACGCTGACGCCGAACGATCCGCCCTTCGCCGCCGTCAAGCCCGGCTCCGGCCCGCGACATGTCAAGTTTCACCCGAATGGGAAATGGGTTTACCTGATCAACGAGATCGGCAGCACCGTGATCGGTTTCAACTGGGATGGCAACAAGGGCACGCTGGCCGAGTTCCAGACAGTTTCCACTCTGCCTGAGGGATTCACGGGCACGAACACCTGCGCCGAGTTGGAGATCCATCCCAACGGCAGGTTCCTCTACGGTTCGAATCGAGGGCACGACAGCATTGCTGTGTTTGCGATCGATCAGGCGACGGGAAAACTCACGCTGGTTGAACGCGTCTCATCGCAGGGCAAATGGCCCCGCAACTTCGCGTTCGATCCGACGGGCAAATGGATCCTGTGCACCAATCACAACAGCAACAACGCCGTGGTCTTCCGCGTTGACGAAACCACCGGCAAGTTGACGCCAACAGGTCAGCCTGTCGAAGTGCCCTATCCATTCTGCGAACGGTTCCTGCCCGTACCGTGATGGCTGCGATGGCCACGGCCAACAGCAACGCTGTGCACGTGGCTCATTTTTCTTTCCGTTTGTCGGTGCGAGATGCGGTGTAAACTGAAAGGCAGAAACGATTCCGGTGAGCAAAGTCCCTTACCTCAATTTGAAAGCGCAGTACCGCAGTCTTCGCGTGGAGATCATGGTGGCATTGTCGCGGCTGCCAAAAGCGCGCACCGCTGGTCGGGCGCAATGATCATGGATGGTGCTGGCAAGCCGTTGAAAAGGTCTCTGGTGTTGTAGCGGCGGCTCCCTGCCCCGAAAGCTTTCGGGGTGAAAGCCGCCGAAATCCTTCGACAAAACGAGTCCCGGCGCTTCGCAGAAGCGCCGCCACACCATTTCTCAACACGCTGTTGGTTTGCGCCCTGGGCAATGGTTTCAGTTGAATTCACCGCGCTTTTGCAGTAGAAAGACCCACCAATTATGAGCACACCAGTCGCAGCGCCAGTGGCCAAACCGCAACGCATCAACCTGCGGCGACCCGACATCATGGAGGCCGTCCGCGAGCAGGTGGAGCAACATTATCGCAGCCAGATCGTCGAAAAGCTGCGGCAGCGCGGCGGCGTCCTGGAGGCGGGCGGCCTGAAGATCCGTCTGGCGAAGGAATTCGGTTTCTGTTACGGCGTCGAGCGGGCGATCGACCTCGCTTACGCGGCTCGCAAGGTGTTCAAGGATCAACCGATCTACATTCTCGGCGAAATCATTCACAACCCCGAGGTCAACGATCAACTGCTGGCAATGGACATCAAGTTCCTTTCCGGCCCGAACAAGAGCGCGGACATCGATGACTTGGCGAATAATGACGTGGTGATCATTCCCGCGTTCGGCGCGCAAGTCGCGACGATGGAAAAGCTCAAGGCCAAAGGTTGTCAGCTTGTTGACACAACCTGCGGCGACGTGATGACGGTCTGGAAACGCGTCACCCAAAACGTAAAAGAACAGTTCACTTCGATCATTCACGGCAAAGCCAAACACGAGGAAACACTGGCTACCAGTTCGCGGGCGACGGCCAGCCAGGCGGGCCATTACGTGGTGGTCCTGAATCTCCAGGAAACCGATTACGTCTGCAATTACATCCACAACGGCGGCAGCAAGGAAGAGTTCTTGAAGAAATTCCAGGGTGCGCACTCACCGGAATTCGATCCCAACCGCGATCTTGTGTCCATCGGCGTGGCGAATCAGACCACAATGTTGCGCAGCGAGACCGAAGAGATCCAGCGGCGGCTGCGTCAGGCGATGATTGACCGTTACGGCGCGGCGGAGATCGACAAACATTTCCGCATGTTCGACACCATTTGCGGCGCGACGCAGGAACGACAGGACGCGTTGATTCATCTGCTCGAAGAGCCGCTCGACCTGATGATCGTGGTCGGCGGCTACAATTCCAGCAACACAACGCATCTGGCCGAGATGAGCGAGCAGCGTGTGCCGTGCTACTTCATCAAGAACGCCGGCAAGATTCTCTCCGACAAAGCGATTCTGCATTTTAACCTGCACCAACAGGAGGAAGTCCTGACCGAGAACTGGCTGCCCGCGAACAACGTGTACGTCGGCATCACGGCAGGCGCATCCTGCCCGAATAACTTGATCGACGACACGGTGCGGCGCTTGTTCGCTTTGCGTGGGATCGATGCCGACGAGTTCATCGCCGCAACTGAACCGGCGGGCGAACCGTCTGACCGCAGGAGCGATTCATAACTCCGATACGAGGTCGGGGGTAGAGTTCGCGCCTATAGACCAACCATTATGGATAAAGCACCACTCAAATTCCATTCAGCACCGTTGGCCGACATTGAGCTGCCCAAGGAAGTCGATCGGCTGCGTGACCTGGCTTACAACCTGTGGTGGACCTGGAATCCACAGGCGCGCCGCATGTTCGCCCACATCCAGCCCGGCCTGTGGGCCATTTACCGCAATCCTGTCGAACTGCTCATCAATATTGATCCACACCACTGGGAAACGCTTCTCGAAGATGACGTGTTTCTCACGATGTACAAGTCTGTGCTCCGCGAGTTCGACACGTACATGAGATCGGTCTCGACAAGCTGGTTTGCCAAGAATCATCCCAATTATCAGGGCGGCCCGTTCGTTTACTTCTCCACCGAGTTCGGCTTCCACGAATCGCTTCACACTTACTCCGGCGGCCTTGGCGTCCTGTCAGGCGACCACTGCAAATCGGCCAGCGACCTCGGCCTGCCTTTCATTGCGATCGGGCCACTCTATAAGAACGGTTACTTCGAGCAGGAAGTCGAGCCTGACGGCCGGCAGCAACATTTCTATCCCGCGTACGATTTCTCGCGTCTGCCAATCCTGCCGTTGCTCGGCGACGATGGACGGCAACTGACCGTCAGCGTCAAATTCCCTGACCGCAAGATTTGCGTTCGCGTGTGGCTGGCGCAGGTAGGCCGCGTGCCGGTGCTGCTGTTGGACACCGACACGACGAAAAACCAGCCCGCTGATCGGCCCATCACGGGTCAACTCTACGTCAGCGGCCGTGAGATGCGGATCTGCCAGGAAATCGTGATCGGCATGGGCGGCGTCTGCGTGCTGCAGGCGCTTGGCATCGAACCGTCCTCCTGGCACATGAACGAGGGACATTGCGCGTTCCTGGTGTTTGAACGCATTCGTTCTTACGTCAAGCAGGGCCTCAGCTTCGCGGACGCCTGCAAGGAAATCACCAAAAGTTCCGTTTTCACCACGCACACCCCGGTGCCGGCCGGCAATGAGGCGTTCGATATCGACCTCATTAAAAAATATTTCAAGGATTTCTGCGAAGAGGTCGGAGTCCGGATGGACAAGCTGACCGAGATGGGGCTGTCCTATCCCGGTCGCGGCAATCAACCGTTCAGTCTCACGGTCCTCGCGCTCCATCTGTCCAGCTACAGCAACGCCGTCAGCCAACTCCATGGCGAAGTCAGCAACGAGATGTGGCGGCATGTATTCAACCCCGACGCCGCGAGTCGGGGCAAACCACACGAGCAACCGATCAAGGCCATTACCAACGGAGTGCACACACAGACCTGGCTCGGCTTTCAGATGAGCGAGATGCTGGACAAATACCTCACGCCCGCCTGGCGCGAGAATCTGATGGACGAACTGTTTTGGAAACGCGGCGTCGCCAACATCCCCGGCAAGGAACTTTGGGATGTCCACAACCTGCAAAAGGAAAACCTGATCCGTTTCGCCCGTGGCCGCGTCCGCACGCAGTTGGCCCGCCACGGCTGTTCGCCGGATGAACTGCGCGCCGTCGATGAACTTCTCAATCCCGAGGCCCTCACGATTGGCTTCGCGCGCCGTTTCGCGACCTACAAACGGGCCGACCTGCTGTTTCGCGATTTCGACCGGCTCCGCTCCATCCTGAAAGACGCTGAGCAGCCTGTGCAAGTTATGTTTGCGGGCAAGGCGCATCCCGCCGACAAACCGGGACAGGAATTGATCCGCCGCATCTTTGAAATCTCGCGCCACAGCGATCTGCGCGGTCACATCGTGTTCATTGAGAACTACAACATGCGTGTCGCCCGCATGCTCGTCCAGGGTGTGGACGTTTGGATGAACACGCCCCGCCGTCCGCACGAGGCCAGCGGCACCAGCGGCATGAAAGGCCCCGTCAACGGCGCCATCAACTTCTCCATCGCCGACGGCTGGTGGTGCGAAGTGCAGAATCCAGACGCGGGTTGGACCATCGGCAATGGCCAGCAGTTCGACGATCCCGACGAGCAGGACCAAAAGGACAGTGAATCACTCTACAAGATTCTGGAGGATAAAATCGTCCCGCTCTACTACGGGCGCGATGCAGACGGTTTGCCGACGGAATGGATCGAGATGATGAAAGCTTCGATGGCCGCCGTCACGCCGCGGTTCTCCGCCGCCCGGATGGTACGCGATTACGTCGAACAAGCCTACCTGCCCGCCGCCAAACGCGCCGGCGCCGTCACCACCGCCACTGAACAGGCGTGGTAGCCGCCCGAGTAGCACGGGCATCTTGCCCGTCCAACACCGGATGGCAAGCGGGCTGGAAGCCCGTTCTACAGATCAGTCTCGCCGTCGGGTAACCGCAGATGAACGCAAATAAACGTTTACCGCCTGTCACGCGGCTGGTGGTTCTTCGTTCAAGGCACGAGGCGGATGCGGTAATAGCGGGATGGAGCGTTGGCGGCTCCACCTGCATCTACAAAGTTTGTGGTCGTGTCGCCGCTGCCAGTTATAAGAATATTCGGGCTGATGTTGGAGTAACCGCCCTCGAGATCGGATGTGGCCTGCACCAAGTTGGTACGGCCACCGGCTGTCGCCCACGTCACACGGATGTCGTCGCCTTCCTGCGCAACCGAAATGATGCGAAAGGCGGAGGCGCTGTTGGTCGGGTCGGTGCCGGCTTGAAATTCCTGCAGGTTGGTGAACCCGTCGCCATCGGGATCGTCCTGTGCTCGCGATTTGTCAGATGCCTGACCTGTCGGATGACCGAAGTACTGCTGCGTCCACGAGTTGGGAAGCCCATCGCAATCGGTGTCGTTGGGCGAGGTGTTTGCATTGGCGACGTCCGAGTAGAGCGAACTGGCCACCGCATTATAGGAGCGAACGCGGTAGTAGTACGTCTGACCGCAACTCACTCCCATGTCGGAATACATCGTGACGTTGGAGTCCACAGTGCCGATCTCACTCCAAAGTCCCGTAAACGATGTGGCTCTCTCGATTCCGAACGGATCCTCGTTACTGGAGTTGTTCGTCCACGACAGGTCGATTTGGTTCGATGAGACGGCGGTCGCCGTGAGCGCAGATTGGGGGCTAACAAAACAGGGCGATATCAACGCCAGACTGTGGTCCTCACCGGCGGCGATGGAGACCACGCCAGTCAGTCCTTCTGGCAGCACCGTTTGGCCATAGTAATTGTAACCCCAAGCGACGACGGTTCCGTCGCTCTTGAGCGCGAGACTGTGGCCGAATCCGGCCGCAATGGCTACCACCTTGGTTAACCCCGCCGGCGGCACCACTTGGCCGTAGGCGTTCCACCCCCATCCGACGATGGTTCCGTCGCTCTTGAGCGCGAGACTGTGGCTATATCCGGCTGCAATGGCTACCACGCCAGCCAGCCCCACTGGCGGCACCGCTTGGCCATAGTTGTTGGCACCCCAACCGACGACAGTGCCGTCGCTCTTGAGCGCCAGACTGTAATCAAACCCCGCCGCAATGGCTACCACTCCGACCAGCCCCGCCGGTGGCGCCGCTTGACCGTTGTCATCCCAACTGACGATAGTGCCATCGCTCTTGAGCGCGAGACTGTGATCGTATCCGGCCGCAATAGCCACCACGCCGGTCAACCCTGGCGGCGGCACCGCTCGGCCGTTGTAGCCCCATCCAACGACGGTCCCGTCACTTTTGAGCGCGAGGCTGTGGAAAGCACCAGCACTAATGGCTACAATCCCGGTTAGTCCCGCCGGCGGCACAGCTTCACCTCCGAAGTTGGCACCCCAACCAACAACGGACCCGTCACTCCGTAATGCCAGACTTTGGTAGCCACCGGCGACGGCCGCCACATCGTTTAGCCCCGCTGGCGGCGTCGCTTGGCCGTAAGTGTTGTCGCCCCAGCCGACTACGGATGCGGGGCACTGAGCCAGCGTGGTGGCATCGGCCATGTTCGAGGAATCGGAGTCGCCTCCACGATTGTAGGCGCGCACCCGATAGTAATAGGTGGTGCTTGGCCAAATACCGACGTCACGATAACCTGTCGTGCTGGCCAGCACTTGCGCAATCTGCGTCCATGGACCGCTGTCGGAGGGTGCACGCTCGATCTTGAACCCATCCTGGTCACCGGAGTTGTCAACCCAAGACAGGTTGATCTGCCTGCCCGACACCGTTGTCGCCGTTAAACTCGACGGTGCCTGTGGGGGCAGCGGCAGGGTGGTGTCGCTCGCTTGATTGCTGTAGTCTGAATCGCCATAGGTGTTGTACGCTCGCACGCGGTACCAGTACTTCATATTCGGCGACAGCCCCGCGTCGCTGTAAGTGGTAACATCCGCACCCACCGTCGCAATCTGCACCCAAGTGCCTGGACTGCCACTGTTGTCCGGCGCCCGCTCGATCTTGAACCCGTCCAAGTTGCTGGGGTTGTCGTTGTCCGTCCACAACAGGTTGATCTGATTGGTGGACACTGCAGTCGCTGTTAGGCCCGACGGCGCGTATGGAGGCCGTGGCAGGGTGGTGTCGCTCGCTTGATCGCTGTAGCGTGAATCGTTATCGATGTTGTACGCTCGCACGCGGTACCAGTACTTCGTGTTCGGTGACAGTCCGGTATCGCTGTAGGCGGTGACGTTACTCACCACGGTCGCAATCTGCGCCCAGGTTCCCGGACTGCCACCGCTGTCCGGTGCCCGCTCGATCTTGAACCCGTCCTCGTTGTTGGAGTTGTCCGTCCACGACAGATCGATTTGGTTCCATGAGACGGCCGTCGCCGTGAGCGCAGATGGGGGGCTGACAAAACACGGCGATATTACCGCCAAGTTATAGTGCCAACCGGCGGCAATGGCCACCACGTTGCTCAGCCCGGCTGGCGGCGCTAGGTTGTCGTAATAGCTCCAATCAACCGAGGTGCCGTCGCTCATTAACGCCAGACTGTGGTAGTAGCCGGCACTAATGGCTACCACATTGCTTAGTCCTACTGGCGGCGCCGTGAATCCCCATCCTACGACGGTGCCATCACTCTTCATCGCCAAACTGTGAAACGCACCGGCAGCGACGGCCACCACGTTGCTCAGCCCAGACGGCACATTCGTTTGACCATTGCTATTGTACCCCCACCCGACGACGGTGCCGTCGCTCTTTAATGCCAAACTGTGCGAGACGCCAGCGGCAATGGCTGCCACTCCAGTCAATCCTGTGGGTGGTGTGGATTGGCCGTAGGTGTTGTCACCCCATCCTACGACGGTGCCGTCGCCCATTAATGCCAAACTGTGCCAGCCGCCGGCGGCGATGGCCACTACATTGCTCAATCCCGAAGGTATTGTCGACTCGCCAGAACCATTGTCGCCCCATCCGACGACGGTGCCGTCACTTTTCAATGCCAGATTGTGGTATGCGCCGGCAGCGATGGCCATCGCGTTGCTCAACCCGGATGGCGTGGTAGTATTATCACCCCATCCGACGACGGTGCCGTCGCTCTTCAACGCCAAACTGTGGAACGCACCGGCAGCGACGGCCACCACTCCGTTAAGAACCACCGGTGGGTCTGCTTGGCCCCTAGAGTCGTCGCCCCAGCCGAGGACGTATGTGGAGCACGGTGCTCGCGGCGCGACCGCCTCAATGTAGTTGGACTTGGTGTTGGTATCGCTGCCGGCCAAGCCGCTGACTGTCAGACTGACGCTGTAGATACCGGCGCTGTAGGTGTGCTGCAAACTGGTGCCTGTCGTGTTGGTAGTATTGCCGTCCCCGAAGTCCCAGAACCGATTGGTGATCGAGCCACACGATATGTCCGTGAACGTCACCGTCAAAGGGGCCCACCCGCTAGTCGGACTGCCAATGAATGCTGCCACAGTCGGTGGGAACTGAGGCGAAAACGTGATCGCGTCCAGTATACAATAAGAGCAGGTCGCCCCTGTGAACCCGAGTTCCTCCTCCAAGCCCGCGAACGCCGAAACAGCACAAGCGTATAGATCGTTACCTATCGAAACGAAAGGAACGCTCTGACTACCGATTGTAACGCTGAGGCCATTCGTGGAAGAAGCTTTGAACTGGAGGGAATTCGCCCAAGCAGGTATCAGACCCGTTTGCACGATGCTCACTTTGTTTGCCCCCGTGTAGCAACCACCCTGAAGGCTGACCGAGTAAACACCTTCTAGTGCCACCACCCCATACTCGGGACAATATTCCGGTCCAAAGATGCTGATATTTTCGGACCCGATGGTAACAGAGTTCTGCCTGACTTGTGTTTGCAGGTTTGTGCCATAATATGCCGACCAGCCCGGAAGCGCATTCTCGACAGACGCATATTGCCCCATATTACACGGGGGTTGGTCACTTACGTTCGCATCTTCAAAATCCAGGTTCTGAAACTCGGGCTGAGCCCACAAGCCGGACGTCCAACTCAGATACAGCGCCAAAGCCCAAAAACTCGCTCTCGTGCGCGCGCAGTTCATAGTTGCATTTCTCACCTGCCCCACACACCGTCTCTCGCTTATCTGTGACCGCTATCATAGTACCAAAGCCGTAATGAAAAGTACAGCACAACACACATTTCCTTCGGAGGCACATGCGTCGGTTTACTTGCTTGCTGGAACGACTTGGCGCGACTTGGGGCCGCGTCTATCCATTATTCAATCTCTTGCCGGGGCGGCGGAAGCGAACGTGGAGCGTGAAGCGTGACAGCGGCAGGCGAGACGCCTACCCTACTGTTTCAGGCTTGCGCAGGCTTTACACAATCCCGTGGCGCATTTTGGCGGCGCGGACGGTGTTGTGCATCAGCATCGCAATCGTCATCGGGCCGACGCCGCCGGGCACGGGCGTGATCAGGGAAGCTTTGGCGGAAACCGCGTCGAAATCCACGTCGCCGACGAGCCGGTAACCTTTCTCCGCCGTCTTGTCCTCGACGCGATTGATTCCCACGTCAATGACCACCGCACCTTGGCGCACCATGTCGGCCTTCACAAAACGAGGCGAACCGATGGCTGCGATCAGGATGTCTGCCGACCGACAAATCTCTGCCATGTTTTTGCTCCGCGAGTGGCAGACGGTCACGGTGGCGTTGGCGTGCGGAGCTTTCTGCGAGAGAATCAACGACACGGGGCGACCGACGATCCGGCTGCGGCCCAACACAACCACGTGCGCGCCTTCGACGGCGACGCCGCTGCGGATGAGAAGCTGGTGGACGCCCGCCGGCGTGCACGGAACGAACCCCGTCGGGTCGCCCAACGCCAGTTTTCCAACGTTGATCGGGTGAAAGCCGTCCACATCCTTGCTCGGATCAATTGCGGAGAAGATGGCGTCTTCGGAAATCTGCGTCGGCAACGGCGACTGGACGAGAATGCCGTGGACCTGTTTCTTAAAATTCAGATCATTGATGACCGCCAGCAGCGCGCCTTGCTGCGTAGAAGCAGGGAGGCCGATGCGCTCGGAGTGCAGGCCGAGGCGCGCGCACATTCTGTCCTTGGACGCGACGTAGGCGGCGCTGGCAGGATTGTCGCCAACGAGCACGACGGCCAGTCCCGGCGTCAGTTGGCGCTCAGCCTTGATCACGCTCGGAGCGTGATTGAGGCGGGCAATCTCGGCAGCGGTCTCGGCGTTGATCTGTTCAGCGATCGCTTTGCCGTCAATAAGTTTGGCGGCCATGCAGCAATCTTACCACACCATGTCGATGCGTTCGACGGCGATGACGGGATACCGGTCGGTCTTGCGCCAGCGTTCATTGCCAAACACGCGCACGTGCTTGCCTTCGTAGCGGGCCAGGTTTTTCTCAGTGGTCTCCAGATACGCAATGCGATACGAACGGCCTTCGACCTCTTCTGTTCTCAATTCATGCGAAGCAGGCGGATTGGTTTCGTCTCCAACGGAGGCCAGAATGCCGTCATTTACGACGTATTGGACGTGAACTTCGGCCTCGGCCTCAGCGGGTTTGATCCCCGACGCCGCTGGCAGGGGAGCAATAGGCAACGCGACCGGAGGCGATGCCACTTCAGGTGCAGGCGCGGCAACTTCCACAAACTCTGCCGCAATCCAGCCTGTGCAATGCGCCGTGGGCTTGATGTGCGTCCATGCGCCTTCAGCCTTCACGATCTCGACCTTCTCGCCTTTGGCGAGCTTGCCGACGACGTCGTGGTTGGCGTTCGGGCCACAACGAACGTTGACGGCGTCGGCGGTGCTGGCGCCCTCCTTGATAAGCTTGGTGGACACGTAGCACTTGCCGCTCGACGGCAACTCGATGTGCAGCCAGGTGCCTTTGCGGTTGAGCACTTCGAGACTGTCGCCCTTGTTGACCTGGGCGACGATTTCGGAGTTCTTGTCGGCGCGCGAACGAATGCTGACGCGATCCTTCAACACGGTGCCGCGACCATTGCTGCTGGCGGGCGGAGCGGCTTGAGCAAGCATTGAATCGGCGCGCGTGCTGCCGGTTGCAACAAGCGCGGCGCACGCCATCACTATGCCAAGGATTGCCAGCCGACGAGTCACGCCCGGAGCGGGATCAAAATTGCATGAGCTTGTGAATTTCTTCATCTGTCAGATACCTCCATTGTCCTGTTTTCAAATCCCCCAAAGTGACCGAATGAACCGACAGCCGCGTGAGCCGCACGACGGGATGGCCAACGGCTGCCAACATCCGACGTATCTGGCGCTTTTTCCCCTCGCGGATGACCAACCGCAGTTCGGTGGTCTTGCCGCAGGGGCGCACCTGAAACACTTTTTCGGCGCGCAACACCTGTCCTTCGCTGTGAACCCCCTCGAGCAATCGAGCGATCTGCTCGTTTTTCAGTTCCCCATCGACTTCAACCAGATACGTCTTGGGCATTTTGTAGCGTGGATGCGTGAGCCGCAAGCTAAAATTGCCGTCGTTTGTCAGGAACAGCAGTCCCTCCGTGTCCTGATCAAGGCGGCCGACCGTGTAAAGCCTCGGTAGCGATCGCGGCAGCAAATCGAGCACCCGTTTGCGTCCGTGCGTGTCGCGGTTGGTGCAGAGGACGCCTGTGGGTTTGTTCAGCGCGATGTAAATCTTGCGTTCCGCCGCGACGGGCTTCGAGCCGAGCATGACCCGGTCAGTCTCTGGATCGACTTTCGTGCCGAGCGTGGTGACGCGCTCGCCGTTGACGGAAATCTTGCCTTGCTGGATGAGTTGCTCGCAACGACGCCGCGAGCCGACTCCCGCTTCCGCCAGCAATTTCTGAAGACGTACCAGCACAGTAAGTGGTAGGGCTCGACCGCCGGGCGAGCCGTCGTTTCTGCCAGCGGACGGCCCGGCGGTCCGTCCCTACCCGGTCTACTCCGGCTTGGTCTTGGGCAGGCCGAACACGCGCTGACCCTCTTTCCAGCGGCCCTGCTTCTTCAACTGCTCGACGCGCTCGAACCGCTTGAGAACGTTGCGCCGCGCCTTGATCTTGTTCGCCGACTTCAAACTCGAATGCTGTGACATGATGAGACCTACGGTTGCTTTGGTTGCGCCTGATTTGCCTTTTTCAGTTTGTCCAACTTCTCTGTCGCTTCTTTTTGAAGCTCCAGATTCTTACCAGAAGCGAGGTATTTTTCAAAACCTTTTATCGCCTCGGCTGGATTGGAATCCTCGTAAAGCAAACCGAGTTTGTAGTGCACAACCGGATAATCAGGCCGCAATTCCAGCGCTTTGCGATAGGCTCGTGCGGCCTTGTCGGTGTCCTTGAGCTGGCGGTAAGCGTCGCCCATGCCGCTGTAGGGCAGCGCGTATTTCTCATTCTTCTCGACAGCTTTCTTGTAGTGGACGAGCGCCAAATCAGGTCGCTTCTCGGCGAGGTAAACGTCGCCCATTGCGTTGTTGTAATAAAAAACGGCCGGATCGACATCGAGCGCCTTCTGCAGCAGAATCTTGGCGTCCTTGACCCGTCCACGGGCCAGATACAGACATCCCAAGCTGTAACAGGCATCTCCGTTTGGACGGCCCGCCTGCTCTCCAATTTGTACAAACGCCTCCAAATGCTTCTGCGCTTCGTCCAGTTTGCCCTGTTCCTCCAACAGCACGCCCAGATTGTGATGAGCGCGACCGAATTTCGGGTTGAGTGCCAGCGCCTTTTCGTACGCCGCCTGCGCGTCGGTTTTCTTGCCGCTATCGTCGTAAAGGACGCCCAACTGTGTCCACACGTCCGCGTCGTCGGGCTTGATCTCCAGATAATGCTTATACGTCTCGATCGCCTCTCCCTTTTGGTTTAACTTCTCGCACGCGATGGCGAGGTTGTAGAGTGCATCGAGATGACGGGGAAAAGCCTTGAGAGCTCTCTGATATTCAGCCTTCGCGCGTGGAAGAGAGCCGTTCTTCTCAAATTGATTACCCCGCTCGACGAACTTGTCCGCCTCGGCGACCGCGTGTTTGTCCCTTTCGCTCAACTCCTCTGCCGCATTCAAGGAGCCGATCGCCAGAACCAAGCCCAGCACGATGCTCCCTGTCTTCACAATTCTTGTCATCATTTGCTCCCCAGTTTTTCCAGCGCCTGTTTCGCCGCTTTCGCCACCGCGCCATCCGGAAATTCACGAATCAACTCCTCCAGTGTCGCCCGCCCTTGCTCCTGTTGGCCCAGCGCCAACTGGCTCAAGCCCAGACAATATAGCGCCTTGTCTTTGTCCTTAAAACTCGGCCAGCGTTCGATCAAATGTTTCAGACTGTACACCGCCTGCGCGTACTGGCCGCGTTTGCCGAGCACGAACCCCAACGCGAACATCGCGTTGTCGGTGTAGCCATATCGATTTTCTTCGTCGTGCCCGATCACGTTCCGCAAATTCGGCTCGGCCAAATCTTCACGGCCTTCCTCCAGATACGTCTCCGCCACCTTCCAATTGGCTTGTACGTTCGCGGGATCCCTCAGCGCCAACCGCCGCGCCTCCAGAAACGTCAGCTTGCTCCGGCGCGCCTCCGACAACTTGCCCAGCAGTACCGATTTTTCCACCAGCCCCGTCACACGCGACCTTTCGTTCCCTTCGCCATCCAACAACAGGATCGTCGGCGCGCCGCGCACGTCAAACTTCCGCGCCGCATCGGCATCCTTCGCCGCGTCCAAGCGCACGCAGACAAACTTCTCCGCCTCGTCGAGCACCGCCCGATCTGTCAGCAACCCTTCCTCCATTTTCTCACAGAACTCCGAGCCGTGCGTGAAAAAATACGCCAGCACCGGCTTGTTCAACTCGCGCGCCTGCTTCAACGCCTCGGGCAGCGTTCGCACCCAGCGGATGCTCAACTGCAATTTCGCCACCGCGTCGTTCGCCACCTCCTTGACCGAGTCCGCGTCGTCAGACTTGGCAACCTCCTGCAACCACGGGATCGCCTCCACGCGCCCGCTCTGACCCAGCGCCAGCGCCGCCGACCAGCGCACCGTCGAATCCTCGTCCTTCAGCCGCGCCCGTACGCGCTCCAAATCCTCATCTGCATCGCTAATCTGCAGCAAACCGACCACCGCCATCTGCCGCTGCTCGGGATTCTTCGACTCCAACATCTGGCGAAACTGTTTCTCAACGCGCGCCCCGCCGACCTGCGTCAGCATCTCCACCGCGTCCGCGCGCTGCTCGTCGTTCGTGCTGCCGATCTGCTTGACGAGATCGTCGATGCGGTCGGCGCGGGCGAGTGACGCCCAAAGCAACAGTAGCGGCGGACCTATGTGTCTGCCCATTCGCCAACCCCATCGGATTGGGCGCACACGCAGGTGCGCCCCTACATTGTTGCTCGTCATCTGACTGACACCCTTATCCATTTGAGATACTTCCCCTCTCCTTGCACGATAGGCAGAAAAATCACTTCGGGAACCTCGTAACTGTGCGCCGACCTGATCGCTTGTGTCACGGCGTCCGCCTTTGCCTTGGTCGTCTTGATCAGCAACAAGCACTCCCTGGCTTCTTCCAATTTCCCCTGCCACCAGTAGTGAGACTCAACGCCGTCCAAAACGTTCACGCACGCCGCCAGCTTCTTTGTCAGCACCGCCTTCGCCAGTTTCCGCGCCTCGGCCCGCGACGAACAGGTCACCATGCCGACGACAAATGAAAAGGATGAAGGATGAGGCCCACTGGTGGGCGGGTCCGCCTTGTGGCGCGAGATGATGGATGAATTCTTCTTACCCGCCCGAGGACCTTTTTGTCGTTTTTCATCCCTCATCCTTCCGCCCTCATCCCTTCAATGATCTCAATTACCTCGCTCAGCCGCTTGATGATAAAGTCCGCATCCTTCGCCCAATCAGGAACGCCGCCGCCGTTGACCAGGACGGCGCACAGCGTGCCTGCGTTCTTGGCGCAAAGCACGTCCCACTTATAATCCCCGACCATCAGCAACTCGTCCGGTTTCGCCTTCCAGCGTTTCGCAATCCTCCAGATCGGCTCGGGTGCGGGCTTGTGCGGGCCGTCCTCGCGTGTGACCGTCACGTCGAACTTCAATTTCAGTTTGCGGCAAACGGCATCCACCGACCGACGCGAGTTACGGGTCAGCAGTGCCGCTGGAATCCTCTGTTTGGCCAGCGCGTTCAACAACGTGCGCGCCCCACGGTTCAACTTCGCGTTGGCGACGCCCCTCTTTTCGAATCGCATCAGCAGCCCGTGAATGCGCTCGTACTCCGCGCCCGTCGCCGCGCGCAGATAATCCAGCATATCCACGTCGCCGATGCCCGCCTCGGCCTTGATCCCCGCAAAATCGAGATTCGGCGCGGTGATCGTGCCGTCCATGTCGAAAATGACGCCCTTGGTTGCCATCGGAATCGGGCGGCCATTAACGCACATTCCACCGCAAAATCAATGCGGGAATGAGGCAAAAACCGCCGCTGGACGGCGTCGTCCGCTAACAAACGTTTTCGTTTCGCTGTGCAAATGGTTACGAAGTACAGCGGCGGGTCGCGCTTCCAAGCGGCCTGATTCTCCGCTACGTTCTGCGACCGGCTTCCTACCACGTATACCGCACCGTATAAGTGATGACCTGTTCGCCGTCCTTGTCCACCTGGACAGGGAAGTGGATCGTGCTGGCGTCGTACTTCGTCCACTTGTGGCTGGTCTGGGTGATCTCCCAGTTGTTCCAGCGATAGAGCGGTTCCTTGACGAGGACTTCGGCGGCCTCGGTCTTGTGATTGCGGACGCGAATCTCGAAGCTCTCGATCATTACGTGGCTGGCGGTGTCCACGTGGAAGTCGGTGCGCTTGCGTTCGCCGACGATGTCGAACGCGTCGCCGATGTGCAGTCGCACGGTTTCGTCTTTCGGCGTGTGATCGATCTGGTCTTCGCCGATGAATTCCAATGAGGCATCGGCAGGATCGCGTTTGTAGAGGCGCACCTTGCCTTTGGGCAACGGCATGCCCATGTGATTGTCCTTCGAGTTCTTCAGTTCGATGATGACGTTGACCTTCTTGTTGCCTCCCTCGCTGCCGTAACCGGCGTCGGTGACGAGGCCGCCATACCAACGAAATTGCGGCGCGCCTTCGTAAAGGAACACCTTCTTCACGGGAACCTCGGCAGTCTTGAGCAATTCGATCTGCTTGGTCTGGTTGTCGGCGACGGTCGTGGGCCGGCCCAACGTGTAAAGGTGGTATTCGAAAAACGCTTTCTCTTCGAAGCCGCCTTCACCGGCCACCATCCCGCGTCTCGCCATTCCGGACATCGGCATAGTCTGCGGCGGTTGCACGCGCCGGACGTCGCCGGCGATCAGCTTGAGTTTCGCGTCCTTGTAGGTCGCGCCGGACTGGTTGTTGACCGTGACCCAGCCGCTGAGATCGAGGTGCGTGTCGTCGGCGTTGAGCACGGCGTTGTAATCGGACTGCCAGTTGATGCCGCCCGTTTGGTACGCGACTTCGACGAGTTGGTCCCCGACTTTCTCTGTCGCCAGTTTCCAGACGAGCGTGGGCTTGGTGATCAGTCCTTCGGGTAGCGCACTGAACTGGATGTCTTTGACGTTGTCGCCGCGCTGGACCATCGCGAGATCACCTTTGTCGCCGTATTGCCGGATGACGAGTTGGTTGCCGTCGAAGCTGAGCAGGTTGCCCGAGTAACGCGAGCCGTCCTTCGTGAGCACGGTGATCGGCTTGTCGATGTACTTCTGCAACAGCTTGTCCGCCGAGACGAGGTCGTACTCGTAGTTCTGCTCCAGCACCGTGGCGTCGGGATCGGTGAGCGACTTGAAGCTGACGCTGGTGCCGTCGATCTGCGCAGCCACGTCGGTGAAACGGATCGTGCCCAGCTTCTCGGCGACGTTGACTTTGCGTCGCTCGCGGACGACGCCGAAGTTCTGGTTGTAAATGGTGAGCGCGACGCCCTCCTCTGGTTTTCCCTGTGCCTCGGCTGCGGCGATAGCCCTGTCGGCGGCGAGGCTCGCGTGAGTTAAGAAAATTGCGGTCAGAATGGCTGCCAGTTTGCGTCCGTTGATCATGATTGGTCTCCTGTTCTGAGTGTCGGACACCGAAAGCCTACCAAAGTTCCGCGCGTCGAGCAATTTTTTGCGCTGGCCTTCCAAATTGCTGTCGAGTGCTTATACTTTGGTGAGACCGGTGGCTTTCTCCAGACACGACGTTGTCATCGTCGTCGATACACATGGGGTTGTGGAAGAATTAAAGCGCGATGAAAGATCCTTCTCACGCGGTTCGCGGACGCGGTGCAGCGGGGAACCCGCCCAACCGCTTCGAGTCCATTTCCTACGAACGCGATCCGGAATCGGCCGAGGAAGAAGCGCCGTCGCCCCGGACACAGTTTCTCAGAGATCTGTCGCAATCGATCATCACGTACAACGACAGTCCCGATGTCGGCTTCAGCGCGAGCGTCAATCCGTATCGCGGTTGCGAGCACGGTTGCATCTATTGCTACGCGCGGCCCTACCACGAGTATCTCGGCATGTCGGCGGGACTCGATTTCGAGACGAAGATTCTGGTGAAGGAAAACGCACCGGAGTTGTTGCGCCGTGAACTGTCCGCGAAACGCTGGGAGCCGCAGGTGTTGGCGATGAGCGGCGTGACCGATCCGTATCAGCCCATCGAACGCAAGCTCAAGATCACGCGGCGCTGTCTCGAAGTGCTGGCCGAATTCCGCAACCCTGTCGCCATCATCACGAAAAATTACCTCGTCACCCGCGACATCGACTTGCTGTCGGAACTCGCCAAGCATCAAGCCGCAGCGGTTTTCCTTTCGGTCACCACCCTTGATGCAGACCTGGCTCGCATCTTGGAGCCGCGAACGACGCAGCCAACGCGACGGCTGGAAGCGATCCAAGCCTTGTCCCGCGCCAACATCCCGGTCGGCGCGATGATTGCGCCCGTGATCCCCGGCCTCACCGATCACGAATTGCCGTCGATCATTTCTGCCGTCGCGAACGCCGGCGCGCAATTCGCCTGCTTCGTTCCTGTGCGTCTCCCCTACGCGGTCGCTCCGCTCTTCGAAGAGTGGTTGACCCAGCACATGCCCGAGCGCAAAGAGAAAGTGCTCGCAGCGATCCGCGCGGTTCGCGGTGGCAAACTCAATGACTCGAGTTTTGGCTCCCGCATGCGCGGGAAGGGGATCTTTGCCAAACAACTCTCCGCACTCTTCCACGCCGCCTGCCGCAAAGCCGGCATTGACAAGTCGGAACCGACACTCTCCACCGCCGCGTTTCGTCGTCCATCACCTGCGCAACTGGCGCTTTTCGACTAGGCGCGGACTACTGTTTCGTGCCGCCGGTCTCCAGCAATTGCCAGAACTTGGGGTTTTCTTGGAGGAGTTGATCCTCGGAGATCGGCAGTTTGCTGCGGAAAAAGAAATCTTTGAGCGAGTTCTTGTTGAGGATGCACAGGACGTTGATCATGCCGTTCTTTTTCTCGAAGTAGATGCGGTAGTCCTTGACGCGGTAGCGGTAAATCTTTTTCCCGCCACGCGTCAACTGGCCGAACTTCTCGTCGGCCTTCTCGAAGTCCTGCGGCAACAACTGAAACCCGTCGATCAGTTCGAGTTGGAGATTACGCGGCACCGCCGCCAGTTCCTTCGCGCTGACCGGGCTGAAAATGATCTGCAGCATGCGCCAGACAATACCGAATCGTTAAAGAAGTTAAAAGCGTTAAAAAGTTAAAGCGAGGGCGCGGTCGGGATGGTTCGTGATCAAGCCGTCCACTCCCCACGAAATGAGCCGCTGCATTTCTGTTGGCTGGTTGACGGTCCAAACGAAAAGCTTCCATCCGTTCCGATGGATTCTCTCCACAATATCGCGCGACCTCACGAGGCGACGGCTGAGTCCCAGTCCTTCAACGGACACGGACGCATTGAGACGGGAAATCGCGCGTCTCGAGTTCCGCGCGACGAGGCCGAAACGCGGGATGTCGGGATTTGCCTCGGCAAACTGCCTCATTCGCGCCACCGAGAGCGAAAAAACGATGACGTCCGCCTGCATTCCCCACTTCTCAATCAGTGCGGCAATCTTGCGTGGATCTGCCCGCTTGATTTCGATCAGAACGCGTGCCTTGCCGCGACAGGCGCGGAGCACCTCGGCCAGCGTTGGAATGCTAGCATTGAGTTCCTTCAGTTCCGCCAGCGTCTTGTTCCGCAGCCAGCCGCGCACGCCGCATAATCGATTAAGCCGATAATCATGAAATACGACAATCTCACCGTCACGGGTCTCATGAACGTCGATCTCGACGAAATCAACGCCCAAGTTCAGCGCCGCGCGGATTGCGGGCAGCGTGTTCTCGGTGAAGCGGCTGCTCCAGCCACGGTGAGCAATGATCAGGGTACGATTCTTCACGGGAGAGCCTGCTTCCATTCGTCGAGATACTGTTGGAGATAACGGCCCTTCTGATCATCGCTCCAGCCAAGATGCGCTGCCATCAGTCTGGCGACCGCCGCGGCGGTCTCAGCGCCGCCATGGCGGCTGAGAGCGAGGCTTGTGCGTCGACGCATCACGTCACTGACCGTCACAGCCATTTCATACTCCGAGGCGTGAGCAATGTCGCTCGCGTAAACGACGGGCGAGTCTGCGATCCTCTCTCCCGACAACGGCGGACGGTGTTGAGGAAGCGGCGTCTCGGCCGTGCGACAAGGCGCAGCGCGCGACCCGAGCAATCTGGAAACCCGATTGACCGCCTCCTCAGCGATCGCGCGGTAGGTGGTGTACTTGCCACCGGCGATGCTGATCAGGTTTTCGCCGTGACGGACGATGCGGTACTCGCGCGAGCGCCACGAAGGATTCGCAACCTCCGAGTGCAACAGGGCGCGGACGCCGGCGAACGTGGTAATGATGTCGGACGATGTTACCGAACTGCCGGGCAGAACCGCCCGCACCTCGGCCAACAGGTAATCGATGTCCGCCGGTTCGGCTCGCACTTGGCCGGGATCGCCTCGCCAATCGGTGTCGGTTGTCCCGACGATCGAATACTCACCCCACGGAATGATGAACATGATGCGGCCATCCCGCGCTGAACGGGACTGGAAAGAAACGGCGTGCTGCTGCGTGAGGCGCGGCAACAGAAGATGAACTCCTTTCGTCGGACTGAGCGCGACACGGCGACCATCGAAGGGAGTCAGGTTCGCAACCGCTTCCACCCACGGGCCGGCAGCGTTCACGAAGGCGCGGGCGCTGATCTCGAACGTTTCACCACCTTTCAATCGGTCGGTGACGCGCGCGGCGACAATGCGACCCTCGCGCGCCACGAACCCGGTGACTTCGCAATAGTTCGCGCACACCGCTCCGCATTCGGCTGCGTGAATGACGTTTTCCAGGCAGAACCGCGCGTCATCCTCCTGGCAATCGTAGAACAGCACCGCGCCCCGCAGACCACGCCGAGCCAGCCCCGACACCTGTGTCGGGGCCAGTGCTGGTTCCTTTGCACGCGCGGCGTCAGGCGCGAGCGATTGATGCGGCGTGACGTTCCGATACCAAGCCATCAGATCGTAGAGGGTCATTCCGAGTCGAATCTTTGTGAACCCGCGGTGATCGCCTTCGTACACCGGCATAAGGAAGGGCAGCGGACGCACCAGATGCGGCGCGATGCGTTGCAGAATCCGCCGTTCGCGGCAGGCTTCGGCAACCAAGCCAAACGCGTACTGCTCCAGATAACGAAACCCGCCGTGAATCAGCTTCGACGAACGACTCGAAGTGCCGCTCGCAAAGTCAGCCTTCTCGACCAGAGCGACCCGCCAGCCCCGCAACGCCGCATCCCGCGCGACGCCCGCGCCGAAGATTCCTCCTCCGATGACGAGCAGGTCGAACGTTTCCCCGGAAAGAGCAGCCAAGTCGCGTTTCATTCTCTCGAGTTCGGAGCAATCTAACAGGCTGCACCCTGCTTGTCCGCTGGAAAAAAGGATGCGCAGGAAGATCGCGACCCTGTCGGCTGGAAGGCACTCAACTTTTGCCTTGCGCGACGGCCATGGTTTGGCTATTGTTCGCCGCTCTCAAACGGAATGGAGTCAACAAAATGTCTCGACGTTGTGAAATTTGTGGCAAAGGCGGGGTGCGCGGTAACCGCATCCTGCGGCGCGGTCAGGCCAAGAAAACGGGCGGTATCGGCCAGCACATCACCGCCGTCACGCCGCGTTTGTTCAAGCCAAACCTGCAGGTTGTTCACGCCATCGTCGACCCCGACACAGGACGTCGGGGCAAGATCAAGGTCTGCGCGAACTGCATCAAGAGCGGTCGCGTCCTGAAGGCCGGCCTGACGGCGCGCGCGGCAACATCCATGCCCCGCGAGCAATCCAGCCACGCCCAAACGGTTTGATCCGGTCTGATTGCACGGGATTCGGCTGGCGCGGCGGGCCATTCAGAGCCACAAAAAAGAGAGTCGAACTTCAAACCCTGTCTTCCCTCACCGCTGTCCGACTCTCTACCTGTAACATACGCCTGCTCGTCTAGATTGCAACTGACAGTTGCAATTTGGACACGGATGCCGAGAGAGCGCGGGATGCGCAGCCAGACCTGCAACCAGACCAATCGAAAACTGACTTGTTGCGCCGTAGCGAAGCGAAGGAGAAAGCGCCAGCGGCTGTCGGCTGCAGCGATGTTTAGCCGGGTGAGGTTGTCGCCGAAGAGCAGACGGTTGGATGGGCAGTTTAGCTGCTCCGACAGAGTTGACTTGATGGGTACGGGGGGTGGAGGGCCACGCTCCGTCGTGGCCGCGTTGGTGAGACGGACGCGACGGAGCGCGTCCCTCCAAATGAACGTTCGGCGCTTCGCAGAAGCGCCGCTACAACACGGGACGCACGTCCTTCACCTTCAATTGCACCGTCTGCTCGCCGCGGAACTCATTGATCTCCGGGGCGAAGGCGATGTCGAACGTGGCCGCCGGCAGTTCGCGGTCTGCCTTCCCAAACCAGATGGCCTCGACCGTCGTCCCTCCGTCCGTCACGTTGAACTTCAAGTGGTCTTTGCCAACCACGCGCGGTATGCCACGCATCTTGACGCCGCGCACCGCAAAGACGGGCGAAGGATTCCCCGGGCCACAAGGTTCAAATCGTTCAAGCTGGGCGAAAAAATCTTCATCCAGTTCATCGAGCCGAATCACTGCATCGACCCTGACCTGCGGCAGCCAATCCTCGTCCTTCATCCCGCCACAGCGGGACGCGGCGTAGTCGTTCAGCGCGCGCCGCAGCTCCGGAATCTTTTCGGCCTGCACGCTCAAGCCGGCCGCCATCTCATGTCCGCCAAACCGTTCCAGCAGAGGCGCGCAATGCGCCAGAGCTGCGACAATCGAAAACCCCGCAATGCTGCGGCATGATCCTTTGCCGATGCCATTCTCCGTGCTGATGACCACTGTGGGCCGGTAAAATTCCTGCTGGATCCGCGAGGCGACGATGCCAATGACGCCAACGTGCCAGCCTTCGCGAGCCAGCACCAGCACTCGCGCGCGATTCAGGTCCACGTCGGCACGCACCATTTCCGTCGCCTCCTTGACGATCCGTTCTTCGATCTGCTGGCGCTGGGCATTGTGATCATTAAGGAGTTTTGCCAGTTCCTGCGCACGCGCTGCGTTGTCCGTCAGCAATAACTCGAGCGCTGCCATTGCGTCGCCGAGTCGCCCCGCGGCGTTCAGGCGCGGCCCGATGCGAAAGCCAATCACGCTCGGAGCGTGACCAATGTGATGGGGATTCACCCCGCCAAGGTGGGGCACACCGGCAATCTCCATCAGAGCCAGCAGGCCGATCTTCCGCGTGCGCGGTAACCGTTCGAGACCCGCCTTGACGAGGATGCGGTTCTCGCCTGTCAGCGGCACGATATCGGCCACCGTGCCAATGGCGACAAGGTCGAGATGATCACGCAGGTCAAACTCCTTGGCCCAAGGCGAACCGCGCTCACGGGCGCGCTTCTGCAGCGCGTGAGCGAATTTGAATGACACGCCGACGGAGGCGAGCGGCAGCCAAGGGCTTGTAGCCGCGAAACCTTTTCGCGGCTCTTCCATCCCGCCGCGAATAAGATTCGCGGCTACAACTCGCTTGGGATTGACCACACCAATACACTCCGGCAGCTTCTCCGGCGGTTCGTGATGATCGAGTACGATGGTCTCGACCTTGTGACGCTTCAGGTCGGCGATCTCACTCGCGGAACTCGTCCCGCAGTCAACGGCAACAAGCAGTTCCGGCTCGAGTTCCTTCAGGCAGCGCGCCACGCCCTCATTGCTCAGGCCGTAGCCTTCGTCCATCCGATGCGGCAGAAAATTCTCGACCGTCGCGCCCGCCGCGCGCAGCACACGGATGAGCAACGCGCTCGATGTGACACCGTCCACATCGTAATCGCCGTAAATCACGATCCGCTGCTTCTGCTCGATTCCGCTGAGAATGCGATCCACAGCCGCCGCCATGTCGGGAAGCTCGAACGGGTCGGTGAGGTGGCGGAGTTTCGGATTGAGGAACTTCTCAGCATACTCAGCGTCCTGGAAGCCGCGGTTCACCAGCACTTGCGCCAGCGGTGGCGGGATGCGGAGTTCGCGAGTGAGAGTCTCGACGAGTGCCGGTTTGGGTTCTGCAATGACCCAGCGTGTGTTCATGGCCATTCTGTAGAATGGGCATCCAGCCCGTTCAATCCATCGCCGCGAACGGGCTGGCAGCCCGTTCCACGATTTACGCCTTAGCGGGCTCGGATTTCTTGGCGACGGCCCTGGCTTTGACGCCTTCTTTGCGGTGATACCAGAGCACGCACGGGCTGGCGATGTAGATCGACGAGTACGTGCCCGTCAACACGCCCACCACGAAACAGAACGCGAAATCGTTGAGCACGCGCCCGCCAAACCCGTACAGCGCGACGGCGCAAAGAAACACTGTGCCAGCCGTCAGGATCGTCCGCGACAGGGTCTCGTTGACGCTGCGGTTGATCAAGTCGAAGTAGTTGAGCCTGCCGCCCGTGAGCTTCTTGTTTTCGCGAATCCGGTCGAAGACGACAATGGTGTCGTTGATCGAGTACCCGATCAGCGTCAGGACGGCGGCCATGACGGGCATGGAGAAGGTACGATGGGGCCACGGCCAGAGGCAGAACAGGCCAACGGTCATGAGCACGTCGTGGATCAGTGAGACCAACGCGCCCAAGCCGTAAGAGAATTCTCCGAACCGGAGGGCGATGTAAGCCATGATCGCAATGAGCGAGACCGCCATTGCCCAGAGCGCCTGCTTCAGCAACTCGTTGCCGACGACCGCGCCCACCCGCTCCGAACTCAGCACTTTGAACTGCGCCTGCGGATAGTTGTTCCCAAGATGTTTGACGACCGCTTCGGTCTGTCCCTCGGGCAGTCGCAGCGCCAGAACTTCCCCGCCGCCCGTCATATCATGCTCATACTGAATGTAGGCTTCCTTGAACCCGTTCTCTTCCAGGCTGCGTCGAACATCGTCCGCGTTGACGCGCTGAACGAACCCCAGCGTCGCTGTGTCGCCGCCCTTGAAATCGATCCCGTACACTTCGCCGGTGCCGACGTTCAAGCCGCCGCGGTGGACAAACATGACCATGCCCATGGCGATCAGCAGCCATGACAATCCGAACGCGATTTTCCAGACGCCGAGGAAGTTGATCTTCTGCACCCGCTTGAAAACGTGCAGCATCGGAAACGACTTCAACCACCCGTTCGCCACCAGCCAGTCGAACACCGCCCGTGTCCCGAAGACGCCCGAAAACAAGTTGGCAAGCAGGCCGATGACCAGCGTGACGCCAAACCCTTTGACCGGGCCTGCGCCCATGAAAATCAGAATTACGGCGGTCAGAATCGCCGTGAAGTGGGCGTCGAAAATAACGCGAAACGCCCGCGAGTACGCGGCGGCGATGGCGGGGCGCATTGGTTTGTTGGCAGCCAGTTCCTCGCGCACGCGCTCGTAAATCAGCACGTTCGTATCCACCGCCATGCCGATGCTCAGCACGATGCCCGCGATGCCCGGCAGCGTCAGCGTGAACTTGAACATCGCCAGCACGCCGACCGTGACCAGAATATTGAAAATCAGCGCCATGTCGGCAACCACACCCGCGCCCAGGTAGTAAACCACCATGAACACCACGACCGCGATGGTGCCAATCACCGCCGCGCGCACGCCGCTGTCGATCGAATCCTTGCCGAGCGACGGATCGACGCCGCGTTCCTCCAGAATTTTCACCGGGGCCTGCAGCGGATTCTCCAGCACGCTGGCCAACCGCTGCGCATCGGGCAGACTGAACGAACCGGTGATCTGGGCGTGACCGCCCATGATCGCATCCTGAATAACCGGCGCCGACTGCAACTCGCCATCGAGGATGATGGCCAGTTGGCGACCGACATTGGCGGAAGTGACGCGCCCGAAGATTGCCCCGCCTTCATTGTCGAAAGTCAAAGCAATGTAGGGGCGGCCGATCTGATCGTACTGCACGTAGGCGCGCTGGACGTACTTGCCGGTCAAGCCTTGTTCGGGGCGAAGTTTGACGTAGTAACCACGCGTGACGGTGCGGCCTTCCCGCGTTTCGGTAGAGGTCAGGTTGGTATAGCCGAGTGGCGGCGTGAATCGTGGATCGCTCAGAGCCTGGGCCGCAAGTTCATCGTTGTTCTTGTGAACCAGCCGGAATTCCAGATAGGCCGTTTGCCCAATGGTTTGCCGCGCTTCCTGGCGACGCCCTTCTTCCAAGCCAGGCAGTTGCACCAGAATCCGGTCTTCGCCTTCGCCCTGAATGACCGGCTCGGCAACGCCAAACTTGTCGATGCGTTTGCGGATAGTCTCGATGGCTTGCTGCACGGCTTGACCACGGCCCGTTTTGTCGATTTGGGAAAGGTCCATCCGCAATAGGAAAGATGTGCCGCCTTTCAGGTCGAGGCCCAGTTGGATCCCATAATGGAAGATGGCGTAAACCGACATCAGTGCAATGGCGGCGATGACTGCGAATTTCCAACGCAACTGTTTGTTCATGGCGAAATGATGCGACTCGGCTGTTAGCTGCTTGAGCTTTCCGACTCGGCAGATTTCTGAATCACGCTGCCGATGGCGCTCTTGGCGATTTCGACTTTCACGTTATCGGCGATCTTGAGCATCAGCGATTTCTCTTTGACGTTCGTGACGATGCCGTAGACACCGCCCGTGGTCAGAATGCGGTCGCCGCTCTTGACGTTCTTGATCATGTTTTCCTGCTCTTTGCGCTGCTTCTGCTGCGGGCGGATGAGCAGAAAATAAAACATCACACCGAGGATCGCAAACATCCCGATCATCTGGAGCATCTGCCCCTGCGGATTTGGTTCGGTGCCCGGTGGCGTGGCTGGCGCCATGGCGAGCAGATTAAGCATCTTCATCTTCAGTTGTCCTGTCCTCTCACTACGTTGTCACCCTGAGCGGAGCGAAGGGTCTCTCCTCCACTACTGAGATTCTTCGCTTCGCTCAGAATGACAGTCCTGTTTGTAATGCGCGATAAACTCTTCCTTAAATTCCGTAAATGTGCCCGCCGCAATCGCTTTGCGGGCGCGTTGCATCAGGCCCAGGTAAACGTGCAGATTATGCCACGTCATCAGCCGCAAGCCGAGAATTTCGTTGGCCCAAAACAAGTGACGCACGTAGGCCCGCGTGAAATGCCTGCAGGCGTAACATTCGCAGCCTTCTTCCAGCGGCCCGAAATCCTCGCGGTACTGGGCATTCTTGATCGCGTACGAGCCTGTCGCCGTAAAGATTCTCCCGTTGCGCCCCGCGCGCGTCGGCAGCACGCAATCAAACATATCAATGCCGCGCGCGATCATGTCCAGCATTTGCGGTGGCGTGCCGACGCCCATCACGTACCGGGGTTTATCCTCCGGCAAATGCGGCACGGTGGCTTCGATCTGCCCCGACACAAGGTCCGGGGGTTCACCCACGCTGACGCCGCCGACGGCATAACCGTCAAAATCCATCGCGACGAGTTCACGACTGCATTTCTCACGCAAGTCCGCAAAAATGCTCCCCTGCACGATTCCAAAGAGCAACTGCCGTAGGGCAAGCCTCTGGCTTGCCTCATTGCTGTCAGTCGCAGTGTCGGCGGGCAAGCTGGAAGCTCGCCCTGCAAATTCCCGACAACAAGCCGCCCACTGTAGTGTCAGCTCGACGCATCTGCAAGCGTATTCTCGGTCGCACGGCCACGGCGGACATTCGTCGAACGCCATGGCAATATCGCTGCCCAAAACGGTCTGCGCCGCCATCGCCTCGCGCGGCCCGAGAAAGAACGTTGCCCCATCCACATGCGACTGAAACTCGACACCGTCATCGGTAATCTTCCGCAACTTCGCCAGCGAAAACACTTGGAACCCGCCGCTGTCGGTCAGGATCGGCCCGTCCCACGCCATGAACTTGTGCAGCCCGCCCGACTTCTGGACCAGATCGAGTCCGGGCCGCGTGATGAGGTGATAGGTGTTGCCAACGATCATCTGCGCGCCCAGTTCGTGAAGTTCGGCAGGCGACATGCATTTCACCGTTCCCTGAGTCGCCACGGGCATGAACACGGGCGTCTCCACCGCGCCATGAGCCGTGTACAACCGCCCGGCCCGGGCTGACGATCCGGCATCCTGGTGGAGAACATCAAAAATCGGTTTCACGACAGTTTCTTCAACTCGCTCGCACGGGTCGCGCGATCATCAATCGCCACCAACACACCCTCGTGAACGGTGCGGAACGCAAGCGGTTGATTGTCATCAGGCAATTCGACGAGCTGTCGGTAAATCGGATCCACACTTGCAGGCTAACGACATCTCAAAGGTGAATCAAGCCCACAGCGACAAGCGAAGGATAGCGACGGGGCGGATGCTCTTGTAGCGATGACCGCTACGCCAAATTTGCGCCTTGAATCGCCTGCCAGACCTGTTATACTGCAACCGCTATCCGATCCGTTGTCGACTCTCTTTGTTGCCAGGGTCAAAGCCTGTCCTTTGACGCCTGAAGAAACCGCGACAGGCATGAAGCTGGAAAGGAAAACCCATGGAACAGTTGTTGAATGTAGAAGGAACGGTTCTCACGGTGCTGCCTGGCACGATGTTTCGCGTCGAGTTGCCCAACAAGCATCAGGTGCTGGCTCACATCTCCGGCAAGATGCGCAAACGCTGGATTCGGTTGTCCGTCGGCGATCGCGTGAAGATGGAAATGACTCCTTACGATCTCAGCAAAGCCCGCATCGTTTACCGTCTGGCCTAGGCCGTCGTTCAGTCGTTCAGGGTCAGACCTGTATTCGTGACAAGCCATCGTCGGCTCATGTATGAAGCCGTGTTGCCAATCGGAACTGCGCCCCCAACTGGACTGTCTCCGCCTTCATTCTGAAACCACTGATCACTTTCAGCTTTGCCACACAAGGTAACGATCTCCCTGCCGGTTCTCAGCAAGAATCGGGATTTGCATTGATTCGCACCCCTGATGAGGGTATACATTTCTGTCCCAATCAGCTTAGTCTTTCAGAGTTTTATGCCAAGGAATTCGAATACGGCGGTCAAAAACCGACCGAAAACGACAGCACCAAAGGTCGAAGTTGCTGCAGAAGAACGACCCCTGATGCGAGGGGCGGACATTGTCATCAAATGCCTTGAGAACGAAGGGGTGGAGGTCGTCTTCGGTTACCCGGGCGGCGCGAGCATGGAATTGCACCAGTCGCTGACGCGCTCGAAGAAGATCCGCACGATTCTGCCTCGCCACGAGCAGGGCGAAGCGTTTGCCGCCGAAGCTTATGCGCGCGTTTGTGGCAGACCTGGCGTCTGCCTCGCCACCAGCGGTCCCGGCGCGACCAACCTGGTCACCGGCATCGCCGACGCTTTTATGGATTCCGCCCCGCTGATCGCCATCACGGGTCAAGTGCCCCGTCCCATGATCGGCAAGAGCGCATTTCAGGAAACAGACGTCTTCGGGATGACACTGCCGATAGTCAAGCACAGTTATCTCGTGATGAACGTCGAGGATATTCCGCGCGTCATCCAAGAGGCGTTCTACATCGCCTCCACGGGGCGTCCCGGCCCGGTCGTCATCGACATTCCCAAAGACGTCCAGCAAAGCAGTTGCAGGCCGGTGTTTCCGGACAAGGTGAACCTGCGCGGGTACAATCCCGACAAGAGGATCAGCGACATCGCCGTCAACGAGATTGCGGGCCTCATCGAAAAAAGCGAGCGGCCCGTCGTTTACTGTGGCGGCGGCATCATTTCGGCGAACGCGAGCGCGGAGTTGCGCGAGTTCGCGGAGAAAACCAATATCCCCGTTGCCACGACGATCATGGGCATCGGGGCGATTCCTGCCGATCATCCGCTCTCGCTACGGTGGCTCGGCATGCACGGTACTGTGTACGCAAACTACGCGGTCGACAGAGCGGATCTGCTGCTGGCGTTCGGCGTTCGTTTCGATGACCGTGTCACGAGCAAGGTCAGCGAGTTTGCCAAGCACGGCACGATCGTCCACATCGACGTTGACCCGAGCGAGATCAACAAGAACAAGGTCGCGCATCTGCCCGTTGTCAGCGACATCAAATATGCGCTGCAGCAACTCAACAAGGCGGTGAAGGGCAAGAAGTTCGAGGCGTGGCACAAGCAGATTGCCGAGTGGAAGGCGAAATATCCGTTCCGCTACCGGGTCACTGACGAAGTGCTCAAGTCGCAGTACGTCCGCGAATTTCTCAGAGGCGACGTCAACGAAATCATCATGCCACAGTACGTCATCGAGTTGCTGGACGAACTCACCAAAGGCGACGCGATCATCACGACGGGCGTCGGCCAGCACCAGATGTGGGCGGCGCAGTACTACAAGTTCAAACATCCGCGCATGCTGATCACCTCGGGCGGTTTGGGCGCCATGGGACACGGTTATCCGGCCGCGCTTGGCGCGAAAGTCGCGCGCCCTGACAAACAAGTGATCGACATCGACGGCGACGGCTCGTTCACGATGAACATTCAGGAGTTGGCCACCGCACACATCGAACGCATCGCCGCGAAGGCCGTGATCCTCAACAACCAGCACCTCGGTATGGTCGTGCAGTGGGAGGACCGCTTTTATCAGTCAAACCGCGGCCACACGTATCTGGGCGATCCGCAGAACCCGCACCAGATCTATCCCGACTTCGTCGCTGTCGCGAAGGGTTTCAACGTTGCTGCGGAGCGCGTCGTTCGCAAGAGCGAACTGCGGCCCGCGCTGGAGCGCATGCTCGCGGCCAACGAGCCGTACGTGCTCGATGTGATCGTCCCGTACACCGAACATGTGTTGCCAATGATTCCCGCGGGCAAGACGGTCAGGGAGATGATCATCGAGAAGGACGAGACGCCGAATCTCGGCGACAACAAAGGGCTGTAGGCGCGGCAATGTCGCGGGCAAGTTTTTGGCTGATCGCCACGGTTTTGTTCGTTGCTACATCCGTCACGCATCTTTGGATGCTTGGCAGTGTGCCCCCGGGCTTTTACATCGACGAAGGTACCTTCGCTTACAACGCGTACTGCATTCTCGAAACGGGAGCTGATGAGTATGGGACCCCGTATCCGCTGTTTTTCCGAGGTATAGAAAACTACGGGGATCCGGTGTTGATCTACTCAATCGTGCCCGCCATCAAGCTGTTCGGTCTCACAAAAGCCGCCGCGCGCCTCCCCAGCGCTCTTTACTTCATCGGCGCAAGCATCGCGTTCGTCTTTTTGTCTTACGAATACTGCCACGACAAGTGGGTTGCCCTGACGGGCGGAGTACTGTTTTCGTTCATACCTTGGACTTTCAATTTCAGTCGCACCGCGAATGGTGGTTACACCCCAATGCTTCTGGGGACGATTCTAGGTTGGTGGCTGCTCATGGTTGCAGTGCGCAAGGAATCCTGGCGACTGGCTGTGCTGGCTGGCATGGCGTGGGCTTTTGCGATGTACACGTATTTTATTGGACGTCCCATAACAGCGTTGTTGATTATCTGTTTCCTCGCCGCTTTTGCCCCTGTCGTGCGTTCCCGATGGAAAGTATTTGCAGTCTTTTTGGGCAGTCTTGTTCTCTCGACGTTCCCAATGATGATCGGCATTTGGAGGAACCCTCACGCGCTGACAACTCGCTTTCAGAGAATCAGCATCTTCCAACAGGCTTCAGCCGGTCCGCAAGCGGTCTTGGCGATTGCGCGCAGATATGTGGAATACTTCGACCCCAGATTTCTCTTTTGGAGTGGCGATGAAAACCTGCGACATGGAACAGGCGCCAGTGGCGTGTTGTTCCTGTTCCTCGCCCCTCTTGTAGTGGTGGGATTGTGCTCGATGGTCCGTCGTTGGCCATCCAGCTCGCATCATCGTTTTCTTTTGCTCGGCGTGCTGACATACCCAGCGGCAGCCATGCTAACGATCGATCACATGCACAGCGGGCGTTCAGTCAATGGGGTGATCTTCTGGGTACTTGCGGCTGTCGTCGGCATCCATCAGCTTCTCGTCCCGCGCAGGCGGACAGGGCACGTTGTCATTGCTTTGCTTTCTCTCTTCGGCGTCGTGGAAATTGCCTGGTTTTATCGAGATTACTTCGGACCCTATCAAACACGTGCGCGACCCTGGTTCCAAACTGAGCTTACCGAGGCGATTGAATTCTGTTTCGAACATATCGGCACCAATGAGACCCTCTATATTTCGGACTCGGCCTTTGACCAGCAGCTTCGCAAGGACAATACGCTCGAATTACCCGTTGACCGGGATTTTCATTACTTCGCGACCGTGCCTTTCTTGGGGAAGATTTCTCCTCGCTTCTACCAACATCAGGGTATTCCCCAAGATCGGGTGCAGTTGTACGACGGTTCGACGCCGAAGCCCGGACTTTTCCTGCGCAGAAGTCTGCTGGTTGTGTGGTATCCCAGCGGCGCTTTGTATGGGTCCGAGCCCAACCCGGAGCCTTTGCCGCCGCGGGCAACCTTGATCAAGATGTTTCCGATCCGCGGTTCCGATGACTACGAAATCTACGCTGTCCCCTAGGTTACAGATGTCGGACCGACTATCCAACGTCGTGCTGCTCTTGTTCGCGGGGGTTTTCATCGCGCTCACGGTCTCCAGCTACCGTCAGAAGTCGGCAACAGTCGACGAACCGAACCACCTGACCGCTGGTTACGCAGCCTTGAAGTTGAACGATTACCACATCAACCCGGAACATCCACCGTTGCTCCGGATGTGGGCGGCCCTCCCGCTGTTGGGGATGCGCGGCATCGACCCCAACACTAACAGCGTCAACTGGCTGCCCGAGGAACGAGGTTTGTTCAGCCACGAGTTTCTCTATGAGAAGAACAACGCCGACCGATTGCTTTACGCTGCTCGTTTCATGAATGTTCTTCTGGGAGTCATGCTCGGTGCTGTCCTCTTTCGATGGGCACGGGCGTTGTACGGTCCGGGCACCGCGGTCGTCGTTCTCGCTCTTTATGCAACCGAACCGAACATTCTCGCGCACGCAAGTGTCGTCACAACCGATTTGGGAGTCGCCTGCTTCATCTTTATTGCGGTGTATTTTCTGTGGCGGCTGAGCCAACAGCTAACGATGAAGAATCTCATACTGACGGCTGCGTTCTTCGCGATCGCGCAGGTCAGCAAATTCTCTGCGCTCACTCTGTGGCCGATCTTGTTTGCCCTGTTGTTGGTCCGCGTTGCGGGCCGGAGCCCGTGGCCATGCTTCGTCGGCGCGTCCCGAGAACTCCGATCACGAACCGGCAAAGCACTGGCTGCGGTTTCCGTTGTCGCCGCGGTATTCTTGGTTTCTTTTGCCGCCGTGTGGGCGGCCTACGGTTTCCGATACGCGCCGTCTCCAAAAGGCAGTGGATTGGAGCGACTATTGACCGTGCCGTCCGTGATCGAACGCATTCCCCGATTCGCGAAGACACTGAACTGGATCGACGACCACCACCTTTTGCCCAACGCCTGCACCCAGGGATTCCTGCTGGGTCAAGGGCTGGCGCAAGAGCGTCGAGCGTATCTGTTGGGAAAGTTCAGCAATGTGGGATGGTGGTACTACTTCCCGATTGCGTTTCTGATCAAGACCCCGGTCGCGCTCCTGCTCCTCTTTTTCGGCGGCTTGACACTCGTTGTGGCGCGGCGCCACGCACTGGCAGACAACGATGCCTTTCTCCTTGTGCCGGTGGCGGTGTACATGTTGATTGCGATGGCGACGGTGAATCTGAACATCGGTGTGAGGCATATTTTGTCCGTCTACCCATTTGTATTGTTGATCGCCGGAAAAGCCGTGGCTTGGCTTTGGGATAGCCACGGGAAGTTCCTGCGCGGCGGACTGCTCGCCTTGTGCCTGTTTCAGGCGGAAGAGACGGCGTTCGCCTACCCCAACTACATCGCGTTTTTTAATCAATTCGTCGGCGGACCGTCGAACGGCTACAAGTATCTGGCCGATTCCAACCTCGATTGGGGACAGGATCTGAAACCGCTCAAAAAGTGGATGGACAACAACGGCGTGTCGTTCGTGAATCTGGGTTACTTCGGTTCGGCGGATCCGGTGTACTATGGAATCCACTGCAGCTATCTCCCACCCCGGGCGAGCTTTTCCGAAGGACGAGATGACCGACTGCAGTTGCCCGGGTACGTGGCTGTCAGCGTACAATATCTGCTGGGGGTTTCGGAACACCTTCCCAATCCGTCCCCCTACAAGAAACTGCTCGACTCGGAGCCGGTGGCTGTCATCGGCCAATCGATCCGCGTGTATTGGGTGGACCGTCCGTGGTGGTAACACGAAGGATTTTGTAGCGGCAGCAACGGCCTGCGAGTAGAATCCACGCGCATGAATCGACAGGAGCGGATGCGGATTGCCATCGTGCTCGGTGCGTTCGCCATTGCGTTTGCCAGCCTGACCGTCAGCAGCTACGTTGGAAAATCAGCCACGGCGGACGAACCGATAAATCTCACGGCGGGGTACACGATGCTCAAGCTGAAGGATTATCGGATTCATCCTGACAACATGCCCTTGTTGCGAATGTGGGCCGCGCTGCCGCTGCTGGCGATGCGCGATGTCCAATTGAACACGAACTCACCCGCTTGGGTGTCGAGCAGCCGACTCCAATTCTCTCACGATTTCCTCTACAAAGACAATGACGCCGACCGGATGTTGTACCGGGCCCGGTTCATGAACGTCCTGCTCGGCGTCGTACTCGGCGCGCTGTTGTTTTCGTGGGCGCGCGAATGGTTCGGCTTCTGGCCAGCAGCGATCGCACTCCTGCTCTTTGCGACTGAACCGAATATCCTCGCGCACACCAGCCTCGTCACGACCGATATCGGTGTGACGTGCTTTATGTTTGGCACCGTGTACTTTGCGTGGCGATTCGCGCAACACCTCAGCGTCGGCAATCTTGCTGGGCTCACCGTGTTCTTCGTGCTTGGGGCCGTCAGTAAGTTCACTGCGCTGTTGCTGCTGCCCATCCTGCTGATCTTGTTGCTGGTTCGCCCATTGCGGGGAGAAAGTTGGCACGCACGCGCTCTGCGCACTGCGGCGACGCTGCTCTGGCTCGCATTCTCGACATATATTGCGGTCTGGGCCGTCTACAGCTTTCGTTACGCGCCGACGCCAAACGGCCATCCGTTCGACTTTTCGGACAATGCGTGGGTACTGGGGCGTGCGCCGCGCCTCGCGGTGTTCGTTCACTGGATCGATGCGCACCATCTGCTGCCAAACGCCTGCACACAAGGTTTCCTGCTCGAACAGGCGCGCGGCCAACGCTGGCCCGCTTACCTGGCCGGTCGATTCAGCATGGAAGGCTGGTGGTATTACTTCCCCATCGTATTCCTCATCAAAACGCCCATCGCGCTGCTTGTGCTGTTCTTCGCCGGCCTTGGACTGTGCGTGCGACAACGCGCAAACTTTTGGAAACGTGGAATCTTCGCGCTGCTGCCGCTGGTTGTCGGCTTCGCCGCCGCGATCGGATCGAAACTGGACGTCGGACTGCGGCATATCCTGCCGCTGTACCCGTTTGTGTTGTTGGTCGCAAGCGCGGCAGTGTCGGCCCTGTTGGAAAGACGGAGCCGCTGGTTATGCTTCGTGGTCGGTGTGCTCTGCGCAGCGCACATCGCCGAACTCGCGGCGGTGTACCCGCACAACCTTGCCTTCTTCAACCAGCTCGTCGGCGGTCCGCGCAACGGCTACGAGTGGCTCGCGGACTCCAACATCGACTGGGGGCAAGACCTCAAGACGCTCAAACGCTGGATGGAGCGGCACGATGTGACGCGCATCAACCTCAGTTATTTCGGCTCGGCCGATCCTGCTTACTACGGGATCGAGTGCACGTACCTGCCTGGTTCGCCGTTCTTTGCACAAGCCCGGGTTGGCGATCCCGTGTTGCCCGGCTATGTTGCGGTCAGCATCCACAATCTCACCGGGGCAGGCTTGGCTGGCAATCCGTTTTACCGTCCACTGCTCCTTCGAGAACCCGTGGCCGTGCTGGGCTATTCAATGCACGTCTACTGGCTTGACGGCCCATGGTGGTGACGCAAAGGATTTTGTAGCGGCCAGCAGATGCAGCCGCTACAATCGCCGCCATGAATCGACAGGAGCGGAGGCGGATTGCCATCGTGCTGGGTGCGTTCGCCGCCGCGTTTCTCATCCTGACAATCACCAGTTACACGCAGACATCGGCGACCTGGGATGAGCCGCAACACGTCACCGCAGGCTACATGTCACTTGCATTGAATGACTACCGAACTGATCCCGAGCACCCACCGTTTTTGCGGATGTGGGCTGCCTTGCCGCTACTCGCGATGCCCAACATCGAGATCGCTTCCCGCGTGATCGACCAGATTACACCCACAGATTGGGTCGCCATGGAGCAATTCGGTTTCTCTCACCACTTCATGTACATCGCCAACAACGGGGATCGGGTACTCTACGCCGCCCGCTTTATGATCGCCCTGCTCGGAATACTGCTGGGCGTCTTGATTTTTAGTTGGGTTCGGGAATGGTTGGGATTTGGGCCGGCAGCAATTGCCCTGGTGTTCTATTCCGTCGAGCCGAACATCCTAGCGCACTCGTCCTTGGTGACAACGGATTTTGGGACAACCTGTTTTTTCTTCGGCACGGTGTATTTCTTATGGCGAACGACGCGCCGGCTGACGGCTGGAAATCTGATCGGGTTGGTGATTTTTCTCGCGCTTTCGGTCGTCAGCAAGTTTTCTGCGCTGGTGCTTGGGCCCATCATTCTGGCGCTGCTGGCAATTCATGTACTCAGAAAGACTTCGTGGGTCTGCCGGATTGGCAAGTCAGGAGAAATTGGTTCACGCATGGGCAAGGCGCGCGTTGCCGCAGCCCTCGTCGTGTTGCTGGCTCTCGCTTCCTGGGGCATGATCTGGGCGGTGTACAGTTTCCGCTACGCGCCCAGCCCCGCGCCCGCGGGGTGGCAGTTTCATTTTGAAAACGATCCCAGTGTGCAGCAGCGAACACCGTTTCTCGCAACAACTGTGGGCTGGATAGACTCGCACCGCCTTCTTCCCAATGCGTACACGGAAGGTTTTCTGCTCGGCCAGTCGAAGGCTCAATTGCGAGGAGCGTTTCTGGCAGGGCGATACAGCTTGGAAGGCTGGTGGTATTACTTCCCCGTGGCGTTTCTGATCAAGACGCCTGTTTCGCTCCTCCTGCTGTTGATCGGAGGTCTGGTTGTCTGCGCGAAACGTTGGAGAACGTTCCTGCGGGATGAAGCGTTTCTTCTGGTGCCCATCGTGTGTTATCTCGCGCCCGCCATGTCTGCCAAGCTCAACATCGGGTTGCGGCACATCCTGCCCATCTATCCATTCGTACTGCTCCTGGCAGCGCTTTGCGTGGCGGAACTTCTCAAAAGCAAACAGAAGAGTGCGTACGCTGTGCTGAGTATTCTGTGCCTGTTTTGGCTGGTTGAATTTGGACGGGTTTACCCGCATTGCCTTGCGTTCTTCAATCAGTTCGCCGGCGGTCCCCGCAACGGTTACGAGTATCTGGCCGACTCAAATCTGGACTGGGGACAGGACCTGAAACCATTGAAGAGGTGGATGGACAAAAACAACGTCCAACACATCAACCTCGCTTACTTCGGCACAGCCGATCCTGCTTACTATGGGATTCAGTGTACCTACCTGCCCGGCTCGCCGTTCTTTGCAGGGAATCTCGTCAGACGTCCGCAACTACCCGGTTACGTCGCAGTCAGCGCTACGATCCTCGACGGCGTGTATATGAACGACCTGGGGAAGGCATTCTACAGACCACTCCTGGACAGAGAGCCAAACGCCGTGATCGGCTATTCGATTCGAGTATACTGGGTCGAGCGCGACTGGTGGTAGGACTGCGTCGAGCGGCTACTCCTGCTCTTCTTCCTGACCGGCAAACCCTTCGCCGCCCTCTTCGTTCATCCGCTTGAGCACCTCCGACATATCCTCAACGGCGCTGAATACTTTGTTGGCGACGTAAATTGGGCTCTTCTGCAACACAGCCAGCGCGATGCAGTCGCTCGGTCGCGCATCGATTTCGAGTATCTTCTTCCCGAGTTCATTCTCCGCCTGCAAAATCAACCGCGCAAAATACGTGCTGTTCTTCAGGTCGTTGATGATCACCCGCTCGACACTGATGCCAAGCCCGGTGAAGATATGGCCGATCAGATCATGCGTAAGCGGCCGTTCCTTCGGAGTGTTGCGGAGGAACATCGTGATCGCAGCCCCGACGCTGTGATCGACGTAGATCACAAAAGTCTTCTCATCGTTGCCCACGAAGACGGCACAACCGTTGGTGGTGGGCAACACTCCTTTGACTTGAACCTCTGCGACCTCGTTCTTCACGGCTGCTGTACAATAGCTCCTTTCTCGTTAAACTCAAACATCCCGAGGTCTCTCAAAACAGCAGAATGCCTGCGGCGACCACTGTCGTATAAAGTCCCTGAGGAGTGCCCACGGCTGTCTGCGTACAATTCGTGGTGCGCACGATCTTGCCACTCAGCTTGTACACCTCTTCCTTCTCGTCCCAACTCGCATCCTCGTTGAACTCGACCCCTTGCGTCGATGCCAGCATCGACGCCGCCAGTTCCTCGGCAAAGTTGCCCGCCTGCGTGTCGTTCTGGCCGTACGCGTACCACTCGCTCAGATAACCGTACGCGTCCTCCTCCGCAGGCTGGGCCACGCCGATCGAGGCCGCGATCAACCGATGCGGTTCGTTGGTGGACAACCGCGCGGTCACCGCGAACGTGATCTGCCCGGGCTGGATCATCGTCTGGCCCTGCTTGCGGGAGATGATCTTGCAGCGGGGCGGCAGAATGCTCGACACGTGAACCAGATTGCATTTCTCAATGCCCGCGTCGCGCAACGCCAACTCCCAGCTCCGCAACTCATGCTTGTGTGTACCTACGCCCTTGGTGAAGAATATCTTCGACGGAACAAAATGCATGCGACTCGTCCCTCGCTTTTTCAGACAAAGAAACAAATTTCTTGAAGCAATGCAAGAGTTTCGTCATCGTTGCGCGAACGAATTCGGGAACAGCGATGGCAACTCCGAAACATCCCGTCACGGTTGGCCTGATCCAGATGCGCTGCGAGACGCAGCCGAAAAGAAATCTGGAGAAGGCGCTTTCGCGGATTGAACGAGCGGCCCGGCGCGGAGCGCAGATCGTCTGTCTGCCCGAATTATTCCGCTCCCGTTACTTTTGCCAATCCGAAGATCACGCCTTTTTCAATCTGGCCGAACCGATTCCCGGCGCGAGCACGGAAGCGCTAGCGAAACTCGCGCGCAAGCACAAAATCACGATCATCGGCTCGCTCTTCGAGAAACGGCATGCCGGAGTTTATCACAACACCGCCGTCGTCATCGCCGCCAACGGCAGGATCGTCGGCAAATACCGCAAGATGCACATCCCCGACGACCCGCTCTACTACGAGAAGTTCTATTTCACGCCCGGCGATCTCGGGTTTCAGACATTTCACACGAAGCATGCCGACATCGGCACACTCATCTGCTGGGATCAATGGTATCCCGAGGCGGCGCGGATCACCGCGCTGAAGGGCGCGCAGATCCTCTTCTACCCCACGGCAATTGGCTGGCATCAAAGCGAAAAAAAGCAGCTTGGCAAGAAACAATACGACGCTTGGATGACAATCCAGCGTTCGCACGCGATTGCCAACGGCTGTTTTGTCGCTGTGCCCAACCGCACCGGGCTTGAAGGCACGGTCGAATTCTGGGGCGGCTCGTTCATCTGCGATCCGTTCGGCGAGATCATTGCCCACGCCAGTTACGACAAGGAAGAAATTCTGCTCGCCAAGTGCGATCTTCGCGAAGTCGAAGAGACGCGCCAGCACTGGCCCTTCCTGCGCGACCGCCGCATCGACGCCTACGGCGGCATCAGCCAGCGGCTCCTCGACTAGAACTTGTCCGTAAACCCATTCCCCAAAGCGGCGCTAACGCCGACGCCTTGATGTGATCGAGCCGATTTTTCCAGCAGCGATCTAATCGCGAGAACCATCCGCCTCAGGGAGTATACGTCAGCAACTCAATCCACTCTTGGCCGTCTCTGGTGAGTCGCCACCCGCGCTGGCTGCGTCCAACCAGGTCGCGGCAAGGATTGCGATCGATCGCCGCCTCGTCAACCCGGTGCAACACGGGCAGCCCCCGCTGCAAAACGCGTCTTTCGGCCTCGCTAATTTCACTGCTGGCACGAGGCCAGACGGCGATGGGCAGGCCAAACCACGCCGAGCCAATCTCATAGGCCACCACGTTTCCGGGCGCAGCGGCGTTGGAGCGTTGAATCTGTTCGGGGTGCATGGTCAACCACGGGAACGGCTTGGCGCCCACGAGCACAGTAAACGCGACGGGTTGCCTGGCGACGTATTCAGCAAAATTCATGGCGCTCGGAGCGCCATTCGATTTTGGATTCGCTGCGTAAGCGCGGAAGAGCGCGGCCGGATCCATGCCCCACAAATTCAGGCCGTTGAAATTTCCAAACGGCGGCGCTTTCGGATCACGCTTCGGATACCAAATGTGAAAATCGGTGTTGAACATGAAGTTGATTTCGAAGTGCAAATGGGCGCGGTCGCGGGAAATGCCTTCCCGCGTGTTGGTCGAATGGCCGAGTGTGGCGATCACCTGACCCTTGCGCACGGGCTGGCCGATCGTCAAGCCTTCCGCCACGTCGCGAAGGTGCGCGTAGAGCGTGAACACCTCTATGCCGTCCCAGCGGTGGCGCAGAACAACGTAGCGGCCGTAGTTGGAGAGGCCGGGCTTCTTGTTGATGAACGCGACTGCGCCATCGGCCACGGCGTGAACAGGATCGATGGGTTCGCCGTGTCGGTCGCGCTGCAGGCATTTGATGTCGATGCCTTCATGGAAGCGATGGCCGTGGCTGCGGACGCAGCCATACATGCCTGACTCGACGTTGCCTTCGACGGTCGGCTGAAAAAAATCGGCCTCTTTGCCGGGGTGCAACAACGCATCGTTGGCTGTCGGCAGGCAAACATCAAGCCCGTGCGCTACGAGGGGAAAAACCAGGAAAACAACGAACGTCCGCCACCAACTCATCGCCGCTTTTTGTTCATCCTGTTCAACGACTCAACAGCGTTCTTGGCCTCTTCGTCGCTAAAGTCGCCTTCGACGAGGAATTGGCCGTTGGTGATCCGTTGATCCACAAGCCACGCGGCGACGGGACGACCGTTTAGAAACGTCACTAGATACTGGCCGCGGCTTCGAGTGGTTAACTCGTCAAATTTAATTGCCCCGTGAATGTCGAAGCGCAGCATAATCGCCGATCCGCCCGCAGTTTGATAGATGTCCGCCGACTGCACGTCCTTCTCGCTGAGCGCAGGATAGAGGTTCACTGGGATTTTGAGGTTTGCTCTTGGGATCGCGGCCGTCAGCACACGACTTTCTGGCAACATGGCGCTGACCTGCTCGTGAATGCGCAGCGTGGCTTCTGGCTTGCGCTTGCCGAACAGAGCGCAGCCCGTGAGCAACACGATACCGAGGCTCGCGATCGGAAAGTATTTATTGGTTTGCATGAACGGGGAACTTTATGATAGCTTCCCTGTCGTTACAACAAAATCATGAGAGTTGACCCACGATTCCTCAAGGAGGAGGGGGCCGAGGTTTTCACTGGTAACGAGCTTCTAATCAAGGGCGCGTTGGAAGCGAAGGGCGGCACTCACCTTTTGACAGGCTACCCCGGATCCCCGATCGCGGGTTTCTTCGATGCAATGGAGCTGGTCGCGCCGTTGTTCAAGGAAAAGGGTATCCGCGCCTGCATCGCCCACAACGAAGCGCTCGGATCTGCCATGCTCAACGGCTCGCAAATGGGCCCGTTGCGCGGGATCTGCGCCATGAAATCCGTGGGCTTGCATGTCGCTGCCGACGCACTGGCGTTGGGCAACCTCGCCGGCGCGCACCCGCAGGGCGGTGCGCTGGTGCTGATCGGCGACGACCCGTGGAGCGACTCGACACAAGTGCCCGCCGACTCCCGTTACCTCTGCAAACATCTCTTCATGCCGGTGATGGAGCCCAGCAGCAACCAGGAACTCAAAGACTGGGTCGATCTCGGTTACAAACTGTCGCGCGAGGCCAACATCTATATCGGCTATCTCGTCACGACAAACCAAACCGATGGCGGCGGCAGCGTGCAGTGCCGTAGCAACAATTACCCCGACATCAACGCAGTCAAGAAGTTCGCCCTCGATACCACGCACATCGATCTGGAAAACACGGTATTGCTCCCGCCGCGCACGTGGATCAAGGAAGCGGGGATGCCAGAACGCCAGGCGCGCCTGTTCCAAAGCGCTCGCCGTTACGGCGTCAATCAAATCGTCAACGCCCGGGAGAACCCTCGCTGGCGCGCCGAGATCGGGTTCGTCGCCACGGGTTTGGGATTCTCGTATCTGCGGCACGCGCTTCACGAATTGGGCGTGGCCGATCAAGTACCGATCCTCAAACTCGGTATCAGCTATCCGATCGATCCCCAACTGGTCGAGGAATTCTGCAAGCAGGTGCGCAGCGTTTTCGTGATCGAAGAACGGCGCGGGTTCATGGAAGAGCAGATCGCGGAGATCGTCAGCAAGTTCAACCAAAACGCCACCAATGCCAATCGCACCAACGTCTGGGGCAAGGAATTTCCAGCCGGACTGAGGGGCATCCCGTCGGTGCGCGGGCTTAACCCGAGCATTTTGATCGACCGGCTCGCACCGCTCGGCAGATTTTTCCACGATCCGAATCTGACGGTCGATCCCGAGCGCATCGAGTGTGCGGTCGCGCTGATTCACGAAACCGAAACGTTTGATATTCGCATCCCGCCGCGCACGCCGACGTTTTGTCCGGGCTGTCCGCATCGCGACAGCGCCAGCGTGCTGATTGAGATCAAGAAACAATTCATGGACCCGCGCTACATGAAGCAGCACCACAACCGCGGGCCGGTCGATCTCGTTTTCCATGGCGACACGGGCTGCTACACGATGCTGATGTTCGAGCCTACCAAAGATCTGATGCACAACTATAGCGGGATGGGCTTGGGTGGCGGCACGGGCGCGGGCATCGATCCGTTCATTACCAACAAGCAGGTGGTTTTTATAGGCGACTCGACGTTTTTCCACAGCGGGATGCTCGGCATTTCCAACGCGCTCAAGCAGGGCCAGGACATCACCTACATCATCCTCGACAATCAGACGACCGCGATGACCGGCCACCAGCCGACGCCGTCGATGGATGTCGATATTCTCGGCGAGCACACCTACCGGCAGAACATCGACAAGATCGTCGAGGCCATGCTCGGCTCGCCACGCTCCGAGCGTGGTGAAGGCGTCCACGTTGTGCGGGCGAATCCCGCCTACCGCGAGACGTGGAAAAAGATGCTCGAAGAAACCGTCCTCCGGGACGGCGTCAAAGTGATCGTCGCCGACAAGGAGTGCGGCATTACCCTTCACCGGCGCGAGTCTCAGGCGGAACGTCAGGAAATCAAGGAGTATGGTTTTCAGCGCGAAAAGCGTTTTGTCAACATCAACCCCGACGTCTGCGAAGACTGTTTGGAGTGCTCGAAGGCGACGGGTTGTCCCGGCTTGACCATTGTGGACACGCCGTTCGGGGCGAAGATTCAGGCGGATCTCTCCTGGTGTGTGGCCGACACAGCCTGCACAAAGATCTACGCTTGCCCCTCGTTTGAAGAGATCACCGTCATCCGCAGCGAGAAACCGAAGTCACCACTCGACGGCATTGATCTTTCGAACATCCCGCTGCCCAAGGCGCGCGATTTTGATCACGTGTGGCATTGTCATCTCGCTGGCGTTGGCGGGCAGGGCATCGGCGTCTGCACGGCGACGATTGTGCGTGCCGGCTTCAAGCAGGGTTACAACGTCTTGTTCTGCGACAAGAAGGGCCTGGCAATCCGCAACGGCAGCGTCTACTCGCAGATCACGTTTACCAAAGGCGGCGATCACGCTTCGGTGCTGATTCCTTACGGGCAGGCGGACTTGGTGATTGGCGTAGATCCGTTGGAAGCGGTTCGCAGTCTTGATCCGAAGGGCAACTTGCGTGTCGGCAGTCGCGAGCGCACCGCGGCGGTCGTCAACTCATTCAAGACTCCGACGATTCTCACGCTGCTGGGCAAGGACAATTTCGAGGTGCGCGACCTCGAAGCTACGCTCCAACGCTATACACGCTCCGACCAGTATTTCGGCCTCGACATTGCGGGCATCAGCGAGCATTTCTTCGGCACGAAGCTCTATGCCAACGTCGTCATGCTCGGCATTGCCTTCCAGCGGGGATTGCTGCCGCTGTCTTCGGAGAACATCGAGTGGGGTCTGTTGGAGACGATGGGATCAGCTGCCGCCGACAACATCACAGCTTTCCATCTGGGCCGCAAGCTTGTCCTCGAACCAGAACTGGCCCACAAACACGAGTTGCACGAAACCTACGACCAGTTCATCGCCGAACGCATGGAGGTGCTCAAGCGCAACCACCGCTGGGGCAAACGCTGGGCACGGGAGTTCGAAGAACTTGTCCGCCGCAGCGAGAAATCAATTCAACTGGGCGAACAAATCGCGCGCGACCTCGTCTGGCGATTGTACGACCTGATTGAATTCGGCACAGGCAATTACGCCCGTCGCTATCTCGAATTGGTCGAGCGCGTTTACGCCCAGGATTCTGCCGCTTACGAGTATGCCGCCACCAGGTCTGTCATCTGGAATCTGCACAAAGCGATGATCATCAAAGACGAGGTGTATGTTGCCCACCTCATGACCAGCGAGGAAAAGACGCGGCGCGATCGGCACCGCTACCACGTCGATCCGAAGCGCGGCGACAAGATCATCTACCACCACCTCAATCGCCCCGAGTTCAACGTCCTGGGCCGCGACATTCGCTTCAAATTCAGCCCCAAGAAATGGCAGTTGAATGTGCTCAAGCACTTCCGCTGGTTGCGCCGCGTCATGCCACAATGGCATCGCCGCGAACGCGAGTTCCGCGACTGGTACATTCCCCTCGTCGAGAACTTCCGCAACGTGGACAGCCGCGAAGCCTACGACCGCTACGTCCAAGCCCTCCGCTGCGTCGAAGAAGTGCGCGGCTACCGCGAGGTCCGTTACCCGAAGATGGAAGAAGCGCGGCGAAAGGTGGAGGGGTTGCTGAGACAGCCTTCCCCTGTAGCAGCAGACTTGCGTGTCTACCACGTCGCGCGGTAACCGGCTGTTGGCGCATGTGTCTATTGAGTGCGGTGGCTCGACGCCGCTTTTCTAGGCGATGTTTGACTCGCCCGCCGCAACGGCTTCTCTGCAGAGTGGACATTTTGGCGGCGGTGGAACAAACTTCGGCATGCTTGCGCGATGGCTGGTGTTTTTCCTGATGGTGTCGTCAGCGGCTGCGGCTGAGTTGCCGCCGGCCCTCGATGCCACCGACCGGCACGAGATCGAAGTCGCTCTTCGCGCCCTCAAGATGGCGCCGCACGATCTGTCGTTTAAGAAGGACATGGTCGATTCCTCGGAACTGGTGCTGCAGAAGTCGCGCCTGTTCCTGCAGCAACCGCTGACGTTGCCTGCCTACGGCCACTCGGTGATGACAAATCTGCAGGCGATTGCTTCCCTTGGAGCGTTGGCCAGTCTTGCTCGCGAACAACTCGAAGTGGCGCCTGCAAAACTGCGCTTCATCTCACCGACGGTCGCCGTCGACAAAGACTTCCTGGATAAGCTGCCCGCGCCTGTTGCCCGCGCCGTTCAAAAGATCGTCGCCGCCGCGGCAAGCTCACACGGCATGCTCGAGCAAGCTCTGCCACAGGACAAGAGCACACCGTTTGCGGCATTTGCGGCGGATACGTTCAAGCTCGACAAAGACAAGGCCGAGTTGGAAGCGTGGGAACGGATGGGGCTAGACACCAGCAGGCTTCGAGACGTTATACAGCGCGGTGACAATCTTGAACTTCAAGACGACGAACTGGCCGGAGACATTCTCGCTGGCAGCGACAAGTTGGACTCGCCGCTTCTGTTTGCCGCATTTGAGAATCTTAGCTGCGCCGTTGATTCAGCTATTGCCGATTTGCGGACAAACACATTCACGGAAGAGTTTCAGGTTGAGACCGACACGCCGCTCGGCAAGATCATCTGCGGTGGAGTGGGCCGCAATGTGTACACCAACGAAGCGTTTCTGATTATCGATACGGGTGGCGACGACATCTACTTGAACAGCGCGGGCGGCGCGAATGGTTTGGTCGGGCGGCCCATTTCAATCGTCATCGATCTCGGCGGGGATGACCAGTTCATCTCGCGCAAGAGTTTTTCGCAGGGCGCGGGCGTGTTCGGCATCGGGATTCTCGCGGCGCTCGGAAGCAACTCGACGTTCATTGCCAAACACATGTCGCAGGGCGCCGGCTTTTTCGGGTGCGGATTGCTGATGACGGGGCAGGGGAAGCAGACGTTCGAGGCGGACACGTTTTGCCAGGGCGCGGGAATGTTCGGCACGGGAATTTTGTGGCAACGCGGCGGGGACACGATCTACCGCGCCTGCCAGATGGCGCAGGGATTCGGCGGCACGAGCGGCTTCGGCCTGTTGCTGGACGAGAGCGGCAACGATCTGTATTACGCCGGCGGCAAATATCCGTGCGGCTGGTTGCCGGGGCAATACTACTCGCTCGCGCAGGGATTCGGCTACGGCATGCGCCCGTTCGCCGGCGGCGGCATCGGTGTCCTGTGCGATTTGAAAGGTGACGACCGCTATATCGCCGACGTGTACGGGCAGGGCGCGAGCTATTGGTACAGCGTCGGCTTGCTGCTCGACGCCGAAGGAAACGATTTCTATCAGGCGTACCAGTACTGTCAGGGCGCGGGCATTCACCTCAGTAGCGGCGCGCTGATCGACTGGAGCGGTGACGATCAATACAGCGCCTACGCGATTTGCCAGGGCGCAGCGCACGATTACAGCGTCGGCATGCTGATCGATCGGGCGGGGAACGACCGTTACGACGCCGTGAGCACTGCGCAAGGCTCGGCCATCAACAATTCTTTCGCGATGCTGTTGGATCATGCGGGGGATGATTTCTACGCGGGCCGCGATCCGAAGCAATCCCAGGCCGCAGGTCACGATGGCGGCAAACGCGAATACGGCTCGATTGCCTTGTTGCTCGATCTGGGAGGCAACGACGTTTATTCGCAGGGCCAGACGAACAACGAGATCTGGTTGAAGCCGCTTTACGGCGCGGGGCTGGACACCGAAGTACCCACGAACGGTGTAGCTGCGCTTCCCTGCCCCGAAGGCTTTCGGGGTGAACGAAGCGCAGAATTCATCGGAACACCGAGCGGCGCTTCACAAAAGCGCCCCTACGACATGGCGCACGTTGAGAGAATAAAATACGAAAAGGTAGACGTTCACAACCCCATCGAACGGCTGCTGCGCCGCAGCATTCGTGAGGCGGACACCGGAGAACACCGCCAAGATGCTGAAGCCGCATGGGGCGAACTCAAGCACCTGGGCACTCAGGCACTTCCCTATTTGCTGACCCGACTCGACACGCCCGACGTGCTCGTTCGCGCCAAGATCGAAGAGTTGATCGACGCGCTAGGCACAAACTCCGTACCGGCGTTAATTGCGGGTATCGACAAGGCGAAGAACGACGAGATGGCGCGCCTATGCTGCTATTTCCTGGCGCGGTTTGGGGACCAGATTAGTGGCGTGGACATCCCGTATGCCAATTTGAAACAGAGCCAACGGGCGAGACGCCGGTTCCACTATGACCAAGCCGTTCGAGCTGTAGTGCCTCTCATTGCTCGCGAAAAAACGCGCTCGACGGCCTTTTATACCCTCGGTCACTTGCACGCCCGCGAAGCGTTTGCGCCGGCACTCGGCGCGCTGAATGATGAAAAGGAAATCGTTCGCCTCAGAGCCGCGCAGGCGCTGGGGCGAACCTTGTCTGTGGGAGCGACGTCCTCGTCGCGACCGGACCAGACCGCGGCCGGGAGGCCGCTCCCACAACAACAACGGCAGGCCATTCCCAAACTTATCGTGGCGCTCGACGATGAGATGTGGACGGTGCGTTACGCCGCAGAGGATGCGTTGGTCGCGATTGGCAAACCGAGCATCGGTTCGTTGCGCGGTGCATTCACGAAAGCGAGCCAGCGGGCGCGTCCTCATATCGTCGCAGCCCTAGCGCGACTGGGCGACCGACGCGCGCTTGCGTTGGCGCGCGTCGAGTTGCGAGCCGAGAATCCGTTGGTGCGTGCGGCGATTGAGAAAGAGTTGCGCGACTGCTTCAAGCAAGACGAAAACACGCGCTGACCGGCGCAGGAAGCTCCGATGCAGCGCGAGGGCTACGTCTGAGAACTATGGCCGCCGGTGATGTAGCGTTCGAGTTCGCGAATGGTGAATTCGCGGTCGGAAATGATCGCCTTGACCACGTCGCCGATGGAGACGATGCCAACGAGCTTCTCTTTCCCCATGACGGGCAAATGGCGCAGGTGCTTGTCGGTCATGATCGCCATGCAGTTTTCAATTGTGTCGTCGGGGCTGACGTAGAGCACGTCAGCAGTCATCAATTCGCCGACCGAGGTGGTCTTGGATGATCGCCCATGCAGGATGACCTTGCGGGCGTAGTCGCGCTCGGTGAACATGCCCACGACGTTTCCATTTTCGATCACAAGCAAGGCGCCGACGTTTTTCTTGGCCATCAACTCGAGCGCCTCGTAGACGGTCGCCTGCGGCGCGATCGACCACACTTGGTTTCCTTTTTCCTGCAACAAATGCCTCACGCTATACATAGACATTCCTCCCGTTGCCCAACGGGCAGCAGTTTACTCGCAGCGCCGAGCCGGAGCAACTTTTTGATGGATCCATTTGCTCAGGTTGGCGGCGCAGTGAGATCCAGTTCGAAGAACAGCGCGCCGCAGATGGGATTATTGCGGTACGGCGGGATTTCTTTGAAACCCAGCGAACAATAGAGTGCGATTGCCTGCTTCATGGATGGCAGCGTGTCGAGTCGCATCCGCCGGTAACCGATGGCGCGCGCCTCCTGAAGGATGGCTTGCACGAGGCCGAGACCGTGCTTCTTGCCTCGGAACTCGGGCCGCACATAAAGTCGCTTCATCTCGCAGACTTCATTGGATATTTTGCGCAGCGCAACGCAACCCGCGGGTGTCGCGCCGTCCAATGCGACCAGCAGCCGTCCCTTGGGCAACGCGTAGTCGCCAGGCAACTCGGCCAGCTCCTGTTCGAAGCCCTGGAAGCAAAGATCAACATCGAGCGATGCGGCGTACTCTTCAAAGAGTTGCCGAATCGCAGCGAGTTGTTCCGCTGTCGTGGCATGGATCAGAGTCATCAGAGAAAGCTGGTCGGGGCGACTGGATTTGAACCAGCGACCTCCTGCGCCCAAGGCAGGCGCTCTAATCCAAGCTGAGCTACGCCCCGAACCGGTTGCATGAGAGTCTAAGGGAAACGTGGCCGCAAGGCAACTGCGCCAATGGGAGATCCTAATCCCGCCTCGGCGGGCTCAGGATGACAATCTCAGCCGGTCGTAAGCTTCACGATGACGAGTTTGCCGGCTTTGAGGACTTGTCCGTTCTGCACGGTCACGCGAGCCTTGTCATCGGTGATTTTCTGGCCATCAAGGCTGACGCCACCTTGCTGAATGAGGCGTCGAATCTCGCTGCGGCTTTTGAACTTGCCGGTCTTTTCGATGAGTTCGACGATCCAAGCCTCCGCGGATACGGGCAGAGTTTCGACGACTTCCGCATAGTCTTTCTTAGAGAACTGCTTTTCAAACTCAGTGGCGGCTTGGTCAGCAGCTTCACGACCGTGATACTGCTCAACCAGTGCTTTGGCGAGGGCATTTTTGGTTTCCATCGGGTGACGTGTTTTCAGTTCGGCGATCTCGGCGGGCGTTTTGCCCAGCAGGAGGCCGTACCATTTCCACATCAGGTCATCGGAGATGGACATCGTCTTGCCGAACATATCTTTGGGCGCGTCGCTCAAGCCGATGCAGTTGCCTTTGCTCTTGGACATTTTTTCGACGCCATCCGTGCCTTCGAGAATCGGCATGATCATGACAATCTGCGATTCTTGACCAGCATCCTTCTGGAGCTCGCGACCGACGAGGTTATTGAACGTCTGGTCGGTGCCGCCCAGTTCAACATCGGCTTGAACGACAACGGAGTCGTAGCCTTGCATGAGCGGGTAGAGGAATTCGTGGATGCCAATCGGCACGTCAGCCTCGACGCGCTTCTCGAAGGTGTCGCGTTCCAACATGCGAGCGACAGTCATCTGGCTCGCAAGACGCACGACGTCGGCGAAGCTCATCTTGGCGAGCCACTCGCTGTTGCGGCGGATCTCCAGTTTGTCGGGCGACGTGTCGAGAATCTTGCCCGCTTGCTCGAAATAAGTCTTCGCGTTCCGCTCGATGTCGCGCTCGCTGAGCACCGGGCGGGTTTTGTTTTGTCCTGTTGGATCGCCGATGAGCGCGGTGTAATCGCCGATGATGAGTACGGCCTTGTGGCCGAGGTCTTGAAACTGGCGGAGCTTGTGTAGCACGACGCTGTGGCCGAGATGCAAATCGGGCGCGGTGGGGTCGGCACCGAGTTTAACGCGAAGCGGGCGATTTTGCTCCAGCTTCTGCTTCAATCCCTCGCGAGTGTAGATTCTTTCCGTCCCTTGCTCGAGGATTTTGAGTTGTTCTTCGACAGATTTCATAAAAGCAAAGCCCCGCCTCTTGGTTTCCGAAGGGCGGGGCTCTTTGTACAGGATTTGAGCCGAAAAGCCTACTGGTTTTTGTCTTCCTCGGCCTGCTCGAACGCGTGCTCCAAGTCAACGATCTCTTCGCCAGGCTTGAGCGCGTCCTCGAACATCTGTTTCTCCGCCTCGAGCTGGTCGGCCGTATAATTTGCAGCCTTGATGCTCAGGCCGAGGCGGCGTTCCTGCGGATCGATCTTGATGATGCGGGCGACGACTTCGTCGCCGACCTTGAGCGCATCTTTGATCTTCTCGATGCGCTGTTCGCTGATTTGGGAGATGTGAACGAGTCCCTCGATTTTGTCTTCCAATTCGACAAACGCGCCGAAGTTGGTGAGCTTGACCACCTTGCCCTTGACGAGGTCGCCCATCTTGTAGCGCTGCTCGATGCTCTTCCAGGGATCAGGATCAATCTGTTTGATGCCGAGCGACATGCGCTGGTTGGCCGCATCGACTTCCAACACCACCGCGTCCACTTTCTGACCTTTCTTGAGAATTTCGGCGGGATTGTTCACCTTGCGCGTCCAGGACATGTCGGACACGTGGATCATGCCGTCGATGCCTTCCTCGACTTCGACGAACGCGCCAAAATTGGTCAGGTTGCGAACCTTGCCGGAGATTCTCGTGCCCGGCGGATACTTCTTGGGCACGTATGACCAAGGATTGGCTTCGAGCTGACGAATGCCCAATGAAATCTTTTGCTCGTCGCGCTTGATCTCCAGCACCATCGCATCGATCTCTTCGCCGGGCTTCAGGACATCGGAGGCACGGGCGACGCGCTTGGTCCAGGACAACTCCGACACGTGAACCATTCCTTCCACGCCATCTTCAAGCTGAACAAACGCGCCGTAGGGGACAACGCTGACCACCTTGCCGTGCACCTTGCTGCCGACCGGATACTTCAACGCGATGTCATCCCATGGGTTGCGGTTCTTTTGCTTCAACCCCAGCGAAACGCGCTCCTTTTCGCGGTCGACTTCCAGAATCATCACTTCGATCTTGTCGCCGAATTTGACCAGTTCGCTGGGGTGATTGATCCGGCCCCAACTCATGTCGGTGATGTGCAACAGGCCGTCGAGGCCATCGAGATCGATGAACGCCCCGAAATCGGTGAGGTTTTTCACGACACCCATGCGAATCTGACCGACCTGCATCTCGGAGAACAACTTCTTGCGCTTGTCTTCGCGCTCCTGTTCGATCAGCTCGCGGCGGGAGAGGACGATGTTCTTGCGTTCCTGGTTGATCTTGACAACCTTGAATTTGAAGGTCTTGCCAATGTACTCGTCGAGGTTGCGGGGAGGGATGACGTCGATCTGCGAGGCAGGGAGGAAGGCTTCAACGCCGATGTTCACGGTGAGACCGCCCTTGACTTTCGCTCTGACCTTGCCCTCGATCAGGCCGCCTTCGCTGCAAATGCTGACGATGCGGTCCCAGTTTTTCTTCTGCTCGGCTTTGTCGTGCGAGAGGACAACCATGCCGTTTTCGTCCTCGATTTTTTCGAGCAGCACTTCGACTTCATCGCCCGGCTTCAGGTCGTCTGCATTGTCAAATTCATATCGCGGGATGACGCCCTCCGACTTGTAGCCGATATCCACCAACACCTCGTTGGGGTGCACTTCCAGGATCTTCCCTTTGACGATCATTCCCTCGGTGAATTCCTTCACCTCGGAAAAGAGTTTTTCCATTGGGTTAGACATTCGTTGTGATTTTATCTCCTGCCTTTGGGCTGGCCGACTGATTGGCACCACGCTTGAAAAGGCGAGCAAATATAGGGTTTGGTGGCCGGCTTGGCAATGCCTATTTTAGCCCAATCAAGAAACGTCTGGGCAGGGCTCCAAGGCGGCGATCCGCCGCATGATCTCGCGCCCGACAGCGAGATACACGGCTTTCAATTCCTCGCCTCGCAGCTTCTCGAAATCGGCGGGGAAGGAATACGAGAATGGTTCGCCAAACTTGATGATCACCTGCGTTGGACGTGGGAACGATGTGTCACGCGGCAGTGCGCGCTCCGTGCCGAAGATTCGCACGGGCAAGATTCTGCACTGCGCTCGCGCCACGATCATCCCAACGCCCGCACGCGGTTCCTGCAATTGACCGTCCTTGCTGCGCGTGCCCTCAGGAAACATCAATACCGCTTTGCCCTCGTTCAACAATCGTAGCACTGCACGCGTCGCGCCGATGTCACCGCGGTCGCGGTTGATCGGCACGCAATTCCAGCTTCGCAAAACCCAGCCGGCAATCGGATTGCGAAACAGCGTGTCGCGGGCGAGATAAAAGGCTTCGCGCTCGCAAGCGAGGCCGAAAAAGGGTGGATCGAGAAAGCTCATGTGATTGCCCGCCAGAAAGACCGCGCCCTCACGTGGCAGTCGCTCGGCGTTGTAAATCTTTCCGCGGTGATAGAGGCGAAAGTACACGCGAAACAGACTTCGACAAAACCGATACCAGAGTCGCATCGTCAACTCAGGAAGCGCCCGCGGCAACTTTGCTGCGACGCCGATCCTGCTCCCGGATGTGCGCAACGATGAGTTTGGAGGTTTCCTCGGCGGTGAGCATGGAATTATCAATCACCGTTGCGCCCGGCGCGATTTGCAGGGGCGACGCGCTGCGCTGCGAGTCCAGCTTGTCGCGCCGCTGGAGGGACTGAGCCACGCCTTCCTGGTTGGCCCGAATCTTCATTGCCTCCAGATCGCGCGCCCGCCGCCGGGCGCGAACGGCAGGATTGGCGTCCAGGTAGAATTTGTACGGCGTGTCGGGAAACACCACCGACCCGATGTCGCGGCCTTCCATCACCAGATTACCGAACTTCGTCAGCGACCGCTGATGCTGAACGAGGACGTGTCGCACCTCCGGGATCGCGGCGACGGTGGAGACTTTCTCCGTCACGCGCGGATCGCGGATCGTGTCGCCCGGATACACGCCGTCGATGAACATCCGCGCCTCGCCCTCCGCCAGCTCGAAGTGGATCTTCATTGTGTGCAGCATCCCGATCACCGCGACGGGATCCTCCACGTCCACGCCGTTCTGGAGCGCCTTCCACGTGATCGCACGGTACATCGCTCCCGAATCGACGTAATTGAAACCGAGCATCTTGGCCGCATCGCGTGACACGGTGCTTTTGCCGCTGGCGGCCGGCCCGTCCACGGCCACAACGATCACCTTGTCTTGTGCAGCTTGGTTGCTCATTTTTGCAGTCGCTCCAACTTCTCCTTAAATCCCAACACCGCCAGAATCAGCAAGTGGTTGGAGACGCTCTTCGGACCGGACGCAGCAGTCGTGCAGTTCGGCGACTTCGCGAGCGGCTTGATTTCGAGGATGTCGGGCAATCATTTCGCGCTCATTGGGTGGGCGGGATGTTCCTGCGCCGCTTCTCCTCGGCCTGGCGCTTCATTTGGCGAACCTGCTCGACAGCCTGGCTCAACTTGGTGTCGAGCGGATCGAGTTTCTGCAATTGCGTGAGCACGGCAAGGGCATCGTCTTCGCGGCTCAGTTCCATGTACAATTGCGCGAGACGGAAATTGGCTTCCGGACTGGAGGGGCAAAGTTCCACCGCCTGCTTGAAAGCCGCCTCAGACTCGCTCGTCAAGCGCCGCTGGGCGTAAAGACCGCCAATGGCTGACCGCAACTTGGAGAACGTCTTGCGGGCCGCGTCGTTGCTGGTGAAATGCGGATCCGCCAGCAGCGCCTTGGTCAACGAATCCCAGAATTGGCGGTCTTGCGTCACGACTTTCGGGTCGAGTGCCATGAGCGGTTCATTGTTCAACTTCATGATCAGTCCGTGCGGCTCCAAGTATGGATACATCCAAGGGATGACGTAGCTTTCCTCTACGTAGAACTCGTGCTTGTTTTTGTTGTTGTCGAAAATCATCTTCGTCACAATGCTATTGATGGCCATCACGCCTCCAACCCCGGATACTCGCACGTTGTCATCACGGTTGGTGGAGATGCGCTCGTCCGACTGCCGTCCGCGTAATTGCAGCTCGGTGACATATTTCTGAAACGCGTTCTGCATCTCCGTTTCCGAGGGCACCCACAGTTTTTCGCCGTAGACCAAGCGCAGGTAACTCATGTAGAGACTGTCCACCAACGCGTTCTGCGTGACGATGAATTCCCATGGGGGGCGAAGAGGTGTCATGATGAACTTCGGTGTCGCGACGAAAACGTCGGGTGACTTCGCGACATCGCGAACGGCCGTGATGACGAACCGGCCCGGATCCGTTCCGCCGAAGAAAACGCTACCGGCGGGAATTGAGCCTAGAATGCCATCAGCGAACTTCTGCAACATCGTGGCGTCCCAGTCTCGAAATGTCGCGTAAGCTCCCCAAGTCTCGTGGATTGGGATGAACATGGCATTCCGCAGGCTTGGCAATGGCATGCTCACTTCCGACAGGCCTGTGCGGCGGTAAATCTCTTCAAAGCAATTTGAGACTGCAACCCAGTCACCTACTTCCGCTGCTTTGAAGAACTCGTGAGCTTCTGCCGGCACATCGAGATGAAGCTTGGCGGCAAGCGCCTCCGTTTGCTGGCGCTTTTGTGTGGCAAACATCTTCAAACGCGGGTCGGTGTCAACTGCGCCCCGGCTGCTGGCGATGCTACACGCTAACAGCAGGGCGCCCGTCCACGCCATCCTACCTCTGCGACTTCCAAACTCATGTTGTCTCATGACTTCCTCATCCACGTCTGTGGGAGCGGCCTCCCGGCCGCGACCGGAGTTGGAATTCGCGGCCGGGAGGCCGCTCCTACAAGCTTGCAGGAAATTCACGTGCGAAACCTCAGTTCGTCGCGGAAATGTTTGGCTCGTTTGAGCATCGCACGCAACTCAATGGCGTCAGCGTTTTCCAGCGTCGCTCGCAGTTTGCCCAGTTCCTCAATCAAGTGCTCCAAGGCGCGGACGATTTCATGGCGGTTTTCCACGCAAATCTCAGTCCACATATCAGGCGGCCCACTGGCAATGCGCGTGAAATCTTTGAAGCCAGGGCCGACGAAGTTTAGCGGGTGCGCGCCATCGCTGCAGACGACGTTGACCATAGCGGCGGCGACGACGTGGGGAAGATGACTGGTGCGGGCCACGATCTCATCGTGCGCCTGCGGCGAGAGGGTGCGCACGGAGCAGCCAAGCGCTTTCCAAAAATCGTGCACGAGTTGGAGCGCAGCTTTGTCCGTGTCTTCGCGCGGCGTGACGATGCACACAGCGCCGTCAAACAAATCGCGGCGCGCGGCTTCGATGCCGGATTGCTCCGACCCCGCCATCGGATGCGAACCGACGAAACGCGCTTTGCCCTCCAACGCCTCCGACAGGTGGGCGACGACGGAGTACTTCACGCTGCCGACGTCGGTCACGACGCAGTTGTGGGCGAGCGACAGCTTGATTTGCTCGACGAGCGGGCGCATCACGCCGATTGGTGTGGCCAGCACAACGAAGTCGGCGTCCGACACAGCGTGCTTGAGATCGCCCGTGGTCTCATCGGCCGCGCCGAGCTTGTAGGCTTCGTCCGCCGCTTCAGGTCGACGCGCCCAGACGGTGACGTGCTTGGCGACCTTGCGTTGGCGGGCTGCCATACCGATCGAGCCGCCAAGAAGTCCTGGGCCGAGAATGGTGAGTTTATGAAGCATGGTAAAAGGTCTTGTAACAGCAAACATTTGGTTTGGCAATCACGCGCCGTGTTTTCTATAGTCCGTGTCGTTGTAGGCCGCTTCTGTGAAGTGGCGGAACGGGGAAGGCGACTCAGAGAGTCGGGCTACAGTGTAGCAGTTCAAGGAGGAAGATGAAGGAGTTGGGGAGATTTTTTCGTTACGCAGTCATCGGTATTTGCAGTGTCGTTTTTGCCATTTCATGCGCTCCGACGCGACCGAGGACGGCCATCGCCCCAACGGCGCCGCCACCGCAACGAAGGCCTGTGGCCGAATTGCGCGGCGTGTGGGTGAGCGACCCGTCGAGACTGGATTGGGATGGTGCGACCGCCGATTTGCAGCGGGCAGGGTTCAACGCGATGTACGTCAACTTTGCTTCCGGGGGCGCGGCGTTCTATCCGCGCAGCAAGGTGCTGCCCGATCTCTCTACTGCGACGGCGGCTGAATGGATCAGCGGGATCGAACTGGCCCATCGCCGTGGGATTACGGTGCACGCCAAAATCATTACGATGTTCATGTTCAGGGCCCCTGCTGGTTTTCAGCGGCAGTTGATCAAAGCCGGCCGCGTCATGCGCAGGCCCGATGGACGTCCCGCGCTGCAGAACGGCTACACGTGGCTATGCCCTTCGCAACCTGCTAATCGTGCGCAAATCGCGGCGGAGGTGACGGAGATTCTCACGCGTTACCCCGTGGACGGGCTTCAGTTTGATTACATCCGCTTCTTCGAAGAGCCGACCTGTTACTGCGATCATTGTCGCCGTGAGTTCGAGACTTACCTGGGCAGACGCGTGAGACGCTGGCCTGACGACGTGACCGGCGGGGCGTTGACGGATCGTTTTTATGAATGGCGTCGGCAAGTCATCAATGATTGTGTCCGCGAGTTTACGTCGGTAGCGCGCAATCTTCGCCCGCGAGTGACCCTGTCTGCAGCCGTCTTTCACGACTTGGAGCGTGGTCGAGAGGATCGAGCGCAGGACTGGAAGCTGTGGTTGGATCGCGGTTATCTGAATTATGTTTGCACGATGACCTACACGCCGGACTTGCGCGACTTTGAAAATCGAGTGCGCAAGCAGCAGAACTGGGTTGGCAATCGAAACAGGGTGATGGTGGGAATCGGCAGTTACAAACTTGAGCGGATGAGCGACTTGATGGCGGAGATCGATCTGACGCGACGGCTCAACGCACCGGGTTTTGTGCTGTTTTCGTACGATGATGCCGAAGCGCGCCATTTACTGCCAGATCTGGCATCGGCGTCAAGCCCGACGCGATAGCTTCCCTTTTCCTCTTGCAAAGCCCCAGTTGGGGCGTAATATCAAAGGCTTGTACCACGAGAGGTCGTGGGCAGACCAAACCGTCTCGCGCAAGCGGGACATAAGAACAATCAACCAAAATCCAGTCATAAGAGACGGGATGTCCCGTTGGCTCGGCAGGCCGAGCCGGTGCGGGATGAAACAGCGGAGGATACATTGGCAAGCGTAACAGTTGCAGAATTGCTGGAAGCGGGAGTTCATTTCGGTCATCAGACGAGGCGCTGGAACCCCAAAATGAGGAAGTTCATCTTTGCCGAGCGCAATGGCATTCACATCATTGACCTCAACAAGACGCTCACCCAAATTCAGGTCGCCTGTGGTTTCTTGCAGGAGACCATTCTCAACGGCGGCACCGTCTTGTTCGTCGGCACAAAGAAGCAGGCTCAACAGGAAATCAAAGACGCTGCCAAGCGCACGGGGATGCCCTACGTGGTGGACCGTTGGTTGGGCGGGACACTGACCAATTTACGCACGATTCGCAATAGCGTCGGCCGCGTGAAGGAGATCGACCGGATTTTGGCTTCTCCCGAAGCGGAGCAGATGCCCAAAAAGGAAATCGCGCACCTCAAACGCGAGCAGTACAAACTGCACCGCAACCTCGACGGCATCGTGAACATGGAGCAACCGCCTGCGGCGATGTTTGTCGTGGACATCCTGCGTGAGCAGATCGCCATTCACGAGGCGCAACGCCTCAAGATCCCAATCATCGCTCTGGTGGACACCAATTGCGATCCCGATGAAGTGACGTATCTCATCGCTGGCAACGACGACGCCATTCGCGCGATCAAACTCATCACGAACGTCATCGGCGACACGATTGTAGAAGCGCAGGCCGAGTTGGGCAAGAAAGTGCCGCCACTGCAACCTGCTGGCGAGCAGCCGCTGACGGAGGCGGCTCCACCTGCGGAAACAGTTCAACCCGCGGCGGCCCAGCCCGCAGAACAAACCGCAGCTATCGCCTGACAGATTTCATCACGCTCGGAGCGTGATTCAGACCGCATAGACAAGGATAAAAAATGACCGCCAGAACCACACAAATTGACGCTGCAGTTGTCAAAACCCTGCGCGACAAGACCGGCGCAGGCATCATGGACTGCAAACAAGCTCTCCAGGAAGCCAAAGGCGACATGGCCGAGGCTGAAAAAATCCTTCGCAAGAAGGGCATTGCCGTCGCCGGCAAAAAAGCGGGACGCACCGCGAACGAAGGTTGCATCGCGAGCTACATTCACCACGGCAGCAGACTTGGCGTGTTGGTGGAAGTGAACTGCGAGACCGACTTCGTCGCGCGCACCGACAGCTTCCGCGAATTCGTGAAGGACATCACCCAGCACATCGCGGCAACCAACCCGAGTTGCATCAGGCGCGAGGACGTTCTCGCCGCGGTGGTCGAATCCGAAAAGGAAATCTACCGCGCGCAGATCAAGGACAAACCGCCGCAAGCGGTGGAGAAAATCGTCGCGGGCAAGCTGGAGAAATTTTATTCCACCGTCTGTTTGCTGGAGCAGCCGTTCGTCAAGAATCCCGAGGTCACCGTCAACGATCATTTGACGGCGACGATTGCGCAACTGGGCGAGAACATCGTTGTTCGCCGGTTCATTCGTTGGCAACTCGGCGAAGAAATCGGGGAGCAAAAGGTGTAGCTGCGCCTCTATGAAGCGCAGGATAATAGACGACAAGCGATCGGCGCTTCACAGAAGCGCCTCTACAACACGGGAGGATTCATCCGTGGCCACGCCATCCGCTCCGCAACCCAAATACCGGCGCGTGATGTTGAAGTTGGGCGGCGAGTCGCTTCAGGGCAAACGCGAGCACGGCATTTCCCCCGAGACCTGCGATGCGATTGCGCAGGAAATCAAGGAAGTTAAGGATCTCGGCATCCAACTCGCCATCGTCATCGGCGGTGGCAACATCTTCCGCGGGCAGGCAGGCACAAAACACGGACTGGACCGCGCCACGGGCGATTACATGGGCATGCTCGCCACGGTGATCAACAGCCTTGCGTTACAGCATGCGCTGGAGAAATGCGGAGTCCATACCCGCGTCCAATCAGCCATCGAGATGCGTTCTGTCGCCGAACCGTTCATCCGCCGCCGAGCGATTCGTCATCTTGAAAAAGGTCGCGTCGTCATCTTCGCCGCCGGCACAGGCAACCCGTTTTTCTCGACCGACACCACCGCCGCGCTGCGCGCCAACGAGATCAGCGCCGAAATACTTCTGAAGGCGACCAAGGTGGACGGCATCTACACTGCCGACCCGCAAAAGAATCCGGACGCGACCCGTTATGAGAAGCTCACTTACATGGACGCGTTGAAAGGCCGACTGAACGTGATGGATTCCACGGCGTTCAGCCTGTGCATGGACAACAAAATCCCGATCATCGTCTTCAACCTCTCCAAGCGCGGCAACATCAACCGCGTCATCCTCGGCGACCGCATTGGCACGTTGGTCAGCGAGTAAAGGCTTTCTGAGCCTTGTCTTGAGTTTGACGCCGCAGTTGGGTAAACACTTGGTGCGTGAATCGTCGCGCCGTGAGTCGGGCCAAAACTCAGCCTCAATGGGTGCGGTCGTATTCTGCGATCTTCTGGCGGACGGCGGCTTCGGCTTCATCGTAGACCTCGCGGATCATCGGATCGGAGAGCTGGTACGTGCGCTCTGCCAGTGACGTGGTAGCGAGGCGGTCGAAGAGGCGCGCCTTGGCGTCGGCGATGTCTTTGCCGTAGATGTGGTACGAATCGGCCTGCCAGTTGAGGCGGCCAAGCTTGACCGGTTTGCCGAGTCGCTTCTCCACCCCGGCGGCGATGATCTCATTGTTGAACAGGATGAAACCGAACATGTTCATGAAGCTGGCGCCCCAAGCGTCGTTGCTCCGGAAACGGATGTTGCAGTTGAGCCAGTAGGTGCCGGCATCGTCTTCCATCAGCCGGTACCAGATGGATTGGAGGCACGGCGGATCGTAGCAATCGAGGTCGAGATTGGGCATCCAGGTGATCATCTGTGCCTGCCGCGTGAACGGCTGCTTGGCGAGCTTGTGGATGACATGGTCGATCTGGTTGACTTCGAACGGGCCGGCCTTGACCGACTTTCCGTCGCGGAGTTCACGCCACGTGCCGTACGCAGCGAGGCGAGCATGGTAGGTGTATTCCCACCGGGTGTCGTGCGGGTCGTTCACGTTCTTGACCCAATGATCCTTGGCGCCCTGGACTTCCATGACGTACTCGCGCAGGTCTTCGATGCCGCCGGGGAACGCCTTGTGAATCATCGGCTCGGCGAACGGATCTAGCACGGTGAGATTCAGCGTGCAGTCGAGGCTGAGCGGGTCGCCCGGTTTGTCGTACTGCGTGCGGAAGCGGACGCCGTTCTCGTAAAGCGCAATGAGCGCTTTCTCGTACGCGACGGCGAGGCTTTGTTCGGTAACGTGAAGGACTGGGACATTTGTCATGACGGTCTCCGTGGTTGTTCATCCGAAGTGCGCGGCCAGTTCCCCGAAGTTTTCCAGCAGCATCGTTTCGGGGCCGTCGGGCGAAATCTCTTCGATCTCGTGTTGCCAGGTCGTGTGGTAGGGAATGAAGACCGTGCGCAGGCCGGCGGCTTTCGCGGGATTGATGTCGGAGCGCGGGGAGTTGCCGATCATCCAAGTGCTGGCGGGAGAGAGGTTGTGGGCGCGGAGGACTTCGCGGTAGGTGGCGACATCTTTTTCGAAGACGATCTCGGTCGTGTGAAAGTATGAGGCGAGGCCGGAGCGGCGGAGCTTGCCGAGTTGTTCGTCGGGCGTGCCTTTGGAGATGAGGATCAACTGGTTCCTGGCGTGGAGCGGGGGAAGTGTGTCTTTGACACCCGGCATCAAGTCTATCGGATGATGAAAGAGTTCCTCCTCTTGCTGGGTGACCCACGGTTCCAGGTCGGTGACGCCGTAGGCACGGGCGATTTCGTGGAGCGATTGGCAGTAGGCGCGGCTGCCGTAGCCGGTGATTTTGACGTTGCGTTGCTCGGTTTCCCAAAGGAGTTGCTGGGCATGTTGAGAAGCGACATGGCGCTCGCTAAGCTTGGCGATAAACGCCGCAGTGACCCGCTCGAAGTAGATGTTGTTTTCCCAGAGCGTGTCGTCGGCATCCATCAGGAGAGTTCTCCGTTCAGGGTTTCCACCTTCGCCAAGTCTACGGCCGACAGGCACGGTTTGGGGTTCAGGGTTCACGGTTCTTCGCATGTGGCATATCCTAAACTGGGAACCGCGAACCGGGAACTGTGAACTGCAGTTTTCCTCACTTCGCTATTGAATTTCGGAAAACAGTTTTCGTATGCTAGGCACCATGACCAAGCAAGAAGTCCTCGATACGATGGAAGAGAAGATGATGAAGACCCTGGAGGTCGTGCACAACGAGTTCGCGACCGTCCGCACAGGCAAGGCTTCACCGTCTTTGGTGGAAAACATTCAGGTCGAAGCCTACGGCACGCACATGCGTCTGCGCGAGCTGGCGGGCATCTCCACGCCGGAGCCTCGTCTGATCGTGATCCAGCCGTGGGACGGTTCCTTGGCGCAGGCCATCGACAAAGCCATTCAGAAATCTGAACTCGGCATCAATCCCGTTGTCGACGGCAAGATCATAAGGATCCCAATCCCGCAACTCGACCAGGAGCGCCGCAAGGAACTCGACAAAGTCGTCAAGAAACTCGCCGAGGACGGCCGCATCGCCATTCGTAACGAGCGCCGCCACGCCCTCGAACAGGCCAAGAAGCTTCAGAAAGACGGGGCGATCACCGAAGACGACCTGAAGCACGCCGAAAAGGAAATCCAGAACAAGACAGACGAGTACATCAAGGAAATCGACACGGTTCTGGCTCACAAGGAAAAGGAAATCCTGGCAGTGTGAATTGTAGCCGCGAATCTTATTCGCGGCTTTCTAGCCTGATTGCCGCTAATCATTTCCAGATCGGGACCTTCACCCGCCACAGGCGGGCAAGCCCCTGACCCCTCCCAAGAGGGGAATTCGGAACAAACTCCCCTCCATTGGAGGGGCCGGGGGGGTGGGCCTCAAGGCTGTGTGGAAATCATTCTCGGCAGTCACTTTGAATCCCACCGCGAAAATGTTTCGCGGCCACAAAAAACTTCCCTGTTGCCAACGCGTTTCAATCCGCTATAGTCGGCGCCGCGTTTCTTCGGTGACCCCATCGTCTAGCCCGGTCCAGGACATCGCCCTTTCACGGCGGTAACACGGGTTCGAATCCCGTTGGGGTCGCCATTCTTGTTTTTGCACATTTTGCGGGTTACGCTTCTTCTGATTTCTCAGGGCGGGACCGGGAATGATTCCACTTGAAGACAATTTCGACGATGTAATCAGCAAGGCACAGCTCGGCCTCAGGATGACCGACGAGCGCCTCGCCGAACGCGCCGGCGTTTCGTTGGAGGAATTGCGTCGGGCAAAGGCGGGACGGTTCGATGAGCATGTTGTGCGCAAGCTGGCTCCTGTTCTAGGCCTTGGCGAAGATGCGCTTGTCGTCCTCGGCCTGAAGGCATGGTATCCAATCGCGCGGGAGTTGGTCGGCTTGGCTCCGTTCAACACACGCTTCGAAGGCATGACGGTCAATGCATATCTCGTTTGGGAGCCGAAGGCGAGGCTGGCCGCCGCGTTCGACACCGGAGCAGATTCCAACGGCCTCATCCAGTTGGCGCGCGACAACGACCTGACAGTCACGCACGTCTTTATCACGCACGCCCACTACGATCACGTGGCTGACCTTGCGCGGTTGAAGAAGGCGACCGGAGCGAAGGCGTTCGTGAGCGAACTTGAACCGATTGATGGAGTTGAAACGTTCGCTGCCGGGAAAACCTTCGGTGTCGGAAATCTTCAAATCGAGACGCGTCAGACGAGGGGTCACTCGCGCGGCGGAACGACGTATGTGGTGCGTGGATTGGAGCGGCCCGTGGCCGCCGTCGGTGACGCGCTGTTTGCAGGATCGATGGGCAGGGGCATGGTCTCGTACGAGGAAGCATTGCGCACGAACCGCGAACAAATATTCACGCTTCCCGATGACACGATCATCTGCCCCGGCCACGGCCCGCTGACGACCGTGGGAGAAGAAAAACAACACAATCCGTTCTTCCCGGAGTTCCAGCGCGCTGCCCCATAGTAGCGCGGGCGTCTCGCCCGTGTCGTGCAGCGCCCTGACTCTGGAAAAGTAGGATAGGCATCTTGCCTGTTCACTGCGTGAATGCCAAGCGGGCTGGAAGCCCGTTTTACGAGGTGGACAAGCTGGAAGCTTATCCTACATTCGTGACAAAAAACCGCTCGTAGTTTATTCTCCTGCGTGAAATGGAAACTGCGTTTGTGACAGTTCAATCTGTACCCCGACGGCGCCACCCCATCTGGATTCGCTCCCGCGTGGCGGGGGGAGAACGGTACATCCAATTGCGCGACACGGCGCAGCGGCTTGGTCTCCACACCGTCTGCGAAGAAGCGCAATGCCCGAACATCGGGGAATGCTGGAGCCACGGTACGGCCACGTTCATGCTAATGGGCAACGTGTGCACGCGCCGCTGCAATTTCTGCTCGGTGGACAAAGGCAAACCGGGCTATCTCGACATGAACGAGCCGGAACAAGTGGCCACGGTCATCGCCGCGATGGGGCTGGATTATGTCGTGCTGACGTCCGTGACGCGCGACGATCTCCCCGATCAAGGCGCTGACCACATCGCGCGCACGATCGAGGCGATTCACCGGCGCGTCCCCGCCTGCGGGCTGGAGATGCTCATTCCCGATTTTCGTGGCGATCCCGACTACGTCCGGCGCGTCGTCACAACGCCGCTCACGGTTCTCGCGCACAACATCGAAACCGTGCCGCGCCTCTACAAACAAGTCCGCCCCGGTGCCGTGTACGAACGCTCGCTTCGTGTGCTGGAAATGGCGAAGGAATTCCGGCCCGACATCCTCACGAAGTCAGGATTGATGCTCGGACTCGGTGAAACGCACGAGGAACTACTCGCTGTGTTCACCGACCTGCGCCGACACGGTTGCGACATCCTCACCCTTGGCCAATACCTGCGTCCGTCGCCCGAACAATTGCCCGTGGTCAGTTATGTGACACCGGAAGAATTTGCCGAATTGCGCGACGCCGCCCTCACGCTCGGTTTCCGCCACATCGAAAGCGGCCCGCTGGTGCGCAGTTCCTACCACGCTTGGGAACACGCCAAATAAAGGATGAGGGATGAGGTCGGAGGGCTGAGTCAGGCCTTCGCCCGCCGAAGCGGGCTACGGCCCGCGAAGGCGGGAGATCCTCCCACAACAGTAGGGTAAGCTTCCCAGCTTGCCCTTTGCCGTTCGCAAGCTGGAAGCTTGCGCTACTTGCTCTGCACGTAGTAATCGATCTGCTGGCAGATGCGGTGCAGGACGTTTGCGTCGCGTTTCTCCAGCGGGGCGCGGCTGAGGACGCGACGCAGCGAACGCAGGAACGATTCGGGGTCGCCCTGGTGGGGGCGGAATCCAACCTTGCTGAGAGATTCGGCCAGATGTTTCAGCACGGATTCGACCTCGTGAACCGTGGCGAGGTCGTAACGCGGTTTCGGCACTTCGCCGAGGCTCGCCAAATAAACCTCGTACGTAAACAGCATCACGGCTTGCGCGAGGTTGAGCGACGGATGTTCGGCGGCTTGCGGTACGCTGGCGATGTCGTGACACTTGCGCAGTTCGGCATCGGCCAAACCCGCTTCCTCGCGTCCGAACACGATGCCGACACGATGGCTGTGTGACAGTTCTGCGATCTTCACGGCTGCCTGCCGTGCTTCGACGATCTGCGGGAACTGCGAGCGGCGTTTCCGATGGGTGGTGCCGACAAGCCAGTGCAAACCCTTGGTGGCTTCTTCCCACGTCGTTACCGGGCGCGATTTCTTCAGCAAATCGCCGGCACCGTGGCCCAGCATGATTGTCTGCTGGTGATCGGCAAAATCTTTCGGCCCGTTCACGACGACGAGATCGCGGAGGCCCATCGTTTTCATCGCGCGCGCGGCGGAACCGATGTTCCCCGGCACCGCCGGCTCGACCAAGATCACCGTGATGTTTGCGAGGTTCTGGGGTGCCGCAAACGTCAACACCGGCTCAGGATGTTTTTCGGTGGGTTTTCTCATTTGTCAGTAGCGCGGGCGTCCCGCCCGTGATGTTGTCCGACAGAACGAAACGGGCGGGACGCCCGCGCTACTCGGAATTCGCCCTCGCGCAGTCCAGCTTTGATGGGGTTTTGTGCGATGTACGCTGCAAATTGTTCCACATGATGAGCGTTGCGGACGATGTGATCAAAATACTCGGGTTGCCATACCTGACCTGTCTGCCCCAAGAGACGATTGATTTCATGGGCGGTGAACGATTTCCAAGAGTGGAGGATTTCCTCCAGCGCGTATTCACCCAGCGGCGTCACCAGCACGTGGACATGATTAGGCATGATCACAAACGCGCCGAGTTCGTAGCGCTCGCCATCAAAGTGACGGAGAGCTTGCTCCACTGCGTCGGCCACTTCTCTTTGGCGGAGCAGGCATTCGCCGCAGCCGGCGTCGAGCCATTGTTGCAGCCGGTCGGGGAACCGTCGCTGATACTCGGCACGGGTGGCTTCGTCGTGAGGCTCCGGATGTTGGGCCAACCATTGTTCCTCTTCGGCGTACCACTGCCGGAGCTTGTCTTGTGGCAATGAATCGGCCAGTCGAAATGTGACAAAACAAGTGCTACCGGGCTGTTGCCAATGCGGCAGCCGTCGTGTGTGAATGGCTGTCGTAGTGGCCGGATCGAACGGCGTAAACAGTAGCGCGGGCGTCTCGCCCGTTCTGTTTGAATCTCTCCCCTCCGCCGGCGTACCCGAACTACACGGGCGAGACGCCCGCGCTACTGATTCCAAAATAATCGTCACGGGACCATCATTTACCAACTCAACGTCCATCATGGCGGCGAATTTGCCTTCGGCGATCTTTATCCCGCTCGGAGCGGGATGAAGCGGCGTAGCAGCGCGCAGTTTCGCCATGAACTCGTTGTAGAATGTCTCGGCTTCCGCAGGCGGCATCGCATCGGAGAAACTTGGGCGCGTGCCTTTGCGCACGTCGCCGTAGAGCGTGAACTGCGAGACGACGAGGATTGAACCGCCGATGTCCGTGACGGAGCGATTCATCTTGTCGGCGTCGTCGGCGAAAACGCGCAGGTTGAGCAGCTTGTTGACCATCCAATCAGCATCCGCTTCCATATCGCCTTTGCCGATGCCAAGCAGGACGAGCAGCCCGCGGCCGATTTCGCCGATGGTCTGACCGTCCACGCGCACCACTGCACGCGACACCCGTTGCACCACCGCTTTCATGGGAGAGTGGAATACGCGAAAGCGCGGATGGTTGTCCAGCATTGAAGGTGCAGGCCGTTGTGTTACGCTCTGGGCGTGAGAGTTTCCTTTGGTTGTCCGCACTGCAAACGGGCGTTGAGGTGAAAACCAGCTTCGCGCTTGTTCTCGGATTCTTGTTGGGGTTGAGTTTGCCCGCCGCTCTCTTGGCCCGCGATTTGAGCACCGCCGACGAGGAATACCGCAAACTGTTGGCGGAAGATGACGCGTTGATGCAGGATGTGGAACGGCTGCCGGAACGCCGGTCGTGGCTGACTCGATCCATGCTCCGCTCGCGAATGCGTAGGATGGAGGCCGAGTATCGGCAGTTCTTGTCCGATCACCCGAAGCACGCCCGCGCGATGGTCGCTTATGGCAGTTTTCTGTGCGACTTGCAGCGGGAAGACGAAGCGCTCGGCTGGTGGAAGAAAGCCATCGCCGTCGATCCGAATTGCGCGGCGGCGTACAATGATATTGCCGAGGCATATGGATCGAGCGGGCGCGCTGCCGAAGCGTTGCGTCTGCATCAGAAAGCGTACGAACTGGATCCTACCGACCCGGTTTATCGGTTCAACTGGGCGAGCACGTGCATTCTCTATCGCAACGACGCGCATGAGGTGTACGGTTGGGACACCGACGAGATTTTCCGCCGCAGCCTGGAGCAGTTCCGCAAGGCGCGCGACCTCGCCCCGCAGGACTTCGAATTCTCCAGCGCCTACGCAGCAAGCTTCTACATGATGAAGAAGCCCGATTGGCAGGAGATGTATGAAGCTTGGAAATATTGCCTTGACCAGCCACTGCAAACCAACGATCTGCAGCGCGTGTACAGTCATCTTGCCCGAGCCTGCATGCACTTGAATCGCTTCAAGGAGGCCAAGACGTGGCTGACGAAGATGGATGCGCCGGAAGTTCAACCGTTGCGAGAGATTCTCGAACGCAATCTGTCCGAACGCACCGCCGGCAAGCTGCAGCCGTAGTGAGTCATTGAGAAGACCGATGCTGTTGTAGCGGCGGCTCTGCGAGCCGCCGGAATCCTAGCACGAAACGACGCACTGCGCTTCATTCACCCCGAAAGCTTTCGGGGCAGGGAAGCGCCGCTACACCATTCTTCGATGCCGCGCTGTCACCATCACCCAAACTTGTAGTGTTTCCGCACCGGCTGTAGCACCTTCCACGTGCACGACATGCCTTGCGGGAACGTGACGAGATCACCCTTGCCCACCCGCACCGGCTCGCCGCCCTCCGGCGTCACAATCACATCGCCTTCGAGGAAGTAACACGTCTCCGGCTCATCGTAGTGCCACGGAAACTCCGACACTTCCTTCTCCCAAATGGGCCAATTAAGAATGTCGCCCTTCTCTAGCCGCTCTCTGCGCGGTGAATGCTCAATGCTGATTTCAGCCATGTTCGTATCTCCTACGCCGGTTTACCGAATCTCGCCTCGATACGGTTCTTTAGTCTCTGCGTTAAGGCTGGCAATTCATTGGAAGACCACTCAATGAAATTGTACTGTCTGTTATCGAAATGAACTCGATGGAGCCTATCTTTGCGACAAAGCCAAATAACTTCCAGATCCAACCCTAACGCAAACCCAGATTCAAAGTAAACCCCGCCTCTGTTGCCTGTCATATCGGCAACTACGAATTTACTGCGGCGTATCCAAGCGATTATCTCATCATCGATCTTATTGTTGTGTTCCACTTTGTCGATTCGTTTTGGGTCATATCCAGCTTCGCCAATTCCTTTTTCTATAGCCGCCAAAACCGGATCGAGCCGCTTGTCGAACCACATGGCAATGAAACCAATTATGCTATTAGGATTGAAACCGGCAAGATAAGCCCAACCTTCGGGTGAGATCATGAAGATTTTGCTGCCCTGTCCAACCGGTCTGACATGTTTTTGCGTGTTAACAAGGTACTCGACAAGCAAGAACCACAGTTCGTCATGATTCGCCGCCCAAGCAGCCGCCATCAAAGCCAGACCTGTTGCCTCGTCCCCGTCATATGCGGTTGGACTGGGATGATCCATCCGACGGTTCAATGAAGATGACAGTGCGCTGAACGACAGTGATATCTTGTGGCCAGGTGTTGGGGAGAGCTTCGCGAGTGCCGCCAGAAGTTTTATGGCTTTCGTATCTGGCGATGGGCTTGGCAAATCTCTGAGTAGTCTCACTTCTTCGGATCTGATCTCGGTGCCTCTATGCTCCCGCACCCATCCTGCCGCACAACCGATTTGTGACGCGGAGAGTAATGGCTTCGCAGAAAGCATGCTGCAAGCAGTGCCAACAATCGTGTAATCACCACACCGCGGACACCTTACCAACTTCGCGTCGGGTTTATCGCTCTCTTCGACCGGTATATGACAGATGTAGCAAGGTACGATCATGATGCTTTCGTCATCATCGATTCTAGCAGTTTTTTGATTTCTGTCAGCTTTCCTGTTCGCTCAGATTCCCAAGAGGGCGTTCACGGTTTGCGTAAACTTCTGCCATTGTTCACGCTGGGTTTTCCATGCTCGCTGACCACGTACCGTAAGCCGGTAGTATCGGCGGGCCCGGCAACGGCCTGAGGGTTGCCAACGGCTGGCGACCAAATCCCGCCGCTCCAAATCGCGCAAGACTTTGTACAACGTTCCCTTGTGCCAGCGGATGGTACGATGAGATTGCTCGAAGATGCGTTTCAGAATCTCATATCCGTATTCCGGTCCGTCCCGCAATACATCAAGCACCAACAGATCGTACGTCCCGGTCGCCAAGTCCTTATGAAATTGGTCTGTGTTCATGTAATGACGGATGCCACTGGCACCCATAACAGCCAATCGCGTTGAGAATGCAAGCATGGCGAGGATGATAAGTACAGAGCGATGGCGTCTTGATACAACGGACGCATCCACTCCGGGCTAACGGCGTTTTTGAAGTGATTCCAGCAGCTTTTTGATTTCTGTCAGCTTTCCTTCAGGCTTCGTCGCGGTAAGGCGCGGGAACTTGCCGCCGACTTGGAAGAGTTGGCCACGCTGGCTGAGCATGATTTTGTCGGCGCGGGTCTCGACGGTGTCCACGTTGACGGCGGCGGCAAGGAGTTTGACCTCGGCGCATCGGAGCAGCAGCTTCACTTCGCGCGGTAGTTTGCCGTACCGGTCGCGGAACTCGGCGCGCAAGGCATCCACTTCGGCAAGCTCGGCGGCTTGCGCGATCTTGCGGTAGGCTTGGATGCGAAGCCGCGAGTCGGCGATGTAAGAGAAAGGGATCCGGGCGAGAGTGTCAGAAGAAGGATGAGGGACTTGCCCGCCTAAGGCGGGTGAAGATGAAGGATGAAGGTTGGCAGCAACAGCAGGCGCGAGGAAATCCAGCTTCAGCATTACCTGCAGTCGGTGTTTCGGTCTCTCGCCTTTGAGGCGCGCGATGCTTTCCTTGAGCAACTGGCAATAGAGGTCGAAGCCGATGGCGGTAATGTGTCCGCTTTGCTCCGCACCGAGAATGTTGCCCGCGCCGCGGATTTCGAGGTCGCGCATGGCGATTTTGAATCCGCTGCCGAGCGACGAGTACTGTTTGATGGCGCTGATGCGTTTGCGCGCCGTCTGCACGAGTTGCATGTGGCGGGGCAGCAGGATGTACGCGTACGCCTGATGTTTCCAGCGCCCAACGCGACCGCGAAGCTGGTAGAGATCGCTGAGACCGAAGCGGTCGGCCCGGTCGATGATGATCGTATTGGCGTTCGGGATGTCGAGTCCGCTCTCGATGATCGTAGTGCAAACAAGCACGTCAATCTGGCCTTTGACGAAACGGTGCATGACGTTTTCGAGTTCGTGCTCGCTCATCTGGCCGTGGCCGACTTCGATGCGGACTGTAGCGCGGGCGTCGCGCCCGTATTCCGGGGTGGAACGGAACGGGCGGGACGCCCGCGCTACTTCATCCGCAAACAACCGTCGCAACCGGTCGGCCACGGCATCAATGCTCTGGACGCGGTTGTGGAGGAAATAGACCTGGCCCCCACGGTTCAACTCGCGCTGAATCGCCTGCCTGATCAGCCGTTCATCGTAAGGCGCGATGATGGTTTCGACGGGCAGGCGGTCTTGCGGCGGCGTCTCGATGGTGCTCATGTCGCGCGCACCCGTGAGCGCGAGGTAAAGCGTGCGCGGGATCGGCGTGGCGCTGAGTGTGAGCACGTCCACGAGCTTGCGCAACTGCTTGAACCGTTCCTTGTGCAGCACGCCGAACCGTTGTTCCTCGTCGATGACGACGAGGCCGAGGTTCTTGAACTGAATGTCGGAGCTCAGCAGCCGATGCGTGCCGATGACGATGTCCACGCCGCCTTCACGCAGAAGCTTCACGACTTTCTTCTGCTCGCGTGGCGTGCGGAAGCGCGAGAGCATCTCGATGGTGATCGGGAAGCCCGCCATGCGCTCGCGAAACGTGTTCCAGTGTTGCTCCGTCAGAACTGTGGTCGGACAAAGCACGGCCACCTGCATCCCGTCCATCACGGCCTTGAACGCGGCGCGGATGCCGACCTCGGTCTTGCCGTAGCCGACGTCTCCGCAGATGAGGCGATCCATCGGTTTGCGCGATTCCATCTCCGCCTTCATCTCATCAATCGCTGTGATCTGGTCGGGCGTCTCGTCATAGGAGAACGCCGCCTCGAACTCGCGTTGCCACGGGGTGTCGGGCGAGAATGCGTGACCTTCGAGCGTGCTGCGCGCCGCTTGAATCTCCAGCAACTCGGCGGCGAGATCCATGATCGCGCGCTCGGCCGTGAACTTCTGTTTTTGCCACAGCGTGCCGCCAAGTTGGTGAAGCTTCGGGATGCGTTTGCCCGCGCCGAGGTATTTGCTGACGAGATGCGCCTGCTCGACCGGCACGTACAACCGCGCTTCGTTGGCGTACTCGATGGCTAGAACTTCCTGGTGTTGGGTTTGTGGGAGCCCCGACGGAGGCGTCGGGGCGCCCACATTCACCTGGAGCGTCCGCAAGCCGAGATATTTTCCAATTCCATGCTGTGCGTGAACGACGAAATCGCCCTCCTGCAGTTCCGTCCAATCGGCTGGCTGCGCCACCGCGTGAAATTTGCGTCGCGGGCGGACGAGCTTGTAACGACCGAAAATTTCCGAATCCGTGACGACCGCGAGCTTCGCATCAGGCCAAAGGAAACCGCGTGACAGAAAGGATGAGGGATGAAGGATGAGGGATGAGGGAACGGCTTTGAACTGCTCGCGCCAGAGTTCCTCAAAGCGTTGGCGTTCGCCGTCGGCGCTGCAAAGCACGTGAACTGAGTACCCCTCGTCTAGCCATCGCTGCATCTGATCGAAAAACGCGCGACGCATCTGCTCGGCGACTTCGGGTTCAGGCGTGCGCGCGTCGAGCGGTCGGAACGCTTCGAGCGAGACGAGCCGCAGGTTAAGGGGACCGGCAAAATCTGTTGGTGGCACAGGCGTCCCCGCCTGTGTCGATTCAACAATCACAGGCAGAGACGCCTGCTCTACCAAACTTTCTGTCGCGATGGCTTCTGACAAATGTACCTGCTGTAGCTTCGCGCCAAGAGTTTGCTTCCACGGTTCGAAGAACGGATCGCCTTTGGGAATCTGCCGCGCGTAGCTGTCGGCGGCTTCGGCCAGACGTTCAGGCTCATCGAGCACGAGGAGCGTGTTAGGTGGGAGCAGATCGAGCAACGAGGCGGTCTTATCTGGCGCGCGCTTCAGCAGGCCCAATTCACCAGCGGGAGTGACGGTGACGCTCTCAAGCTTCTCGCGCGATTGTTGCGAAACGGGATCGAATGCGCGGATGGACTCGATCTCGTCCCCTGCGAACTCGACCCGGACGGGATCGTTGCGGTCGAGCGGAAAGAAATCCACGATGCCGCCGCGTTGCGCCATGTCGCCGCGTTCGTTGACTTGGACCTCCAGACTGTAGCCGCGCTCGGTGAGCGCCGTGATAAGTTCGTGGAAATCGAGAGTCTGACCAAGCGAAAGAGGGAAGCGGAAAGCGGTGAGGGCGTCGGCGGAGAACGTACGCTGCATGAGAGATTGCACGGAGGCGACGACGGCAAAGGATGAAGGATGAAGGATGAAGGATGAAAGGACGCGGAGGCGATCAGCAATCGTATCGGCGTGTGGCAACACGTCTTCGTGTGGCAGTGTTTCCCACGCGGGGTAGAAGAGCGTCTCTGGGACGAATGCTTGCAGGTCGTTAAAGAAAGCTTCCTGGGACTTGAGACCGTCGGTGACGACGATGACCGGACGACTTGAGATCTGAGACAGGAGAGCAACGACGAACGGCTTGGCGGCGTCGGCGACCGAATTCAGGCACAAAAAGTCCCCTCCATCGAGTCTCCGTTTGATGGGCGGTATCAACGGAGACCCCAGCGCGACTTCGAACAGTTTGTCCTTACTCACGAATGTGTAGCTGCGTTTCTGCGAAACGCAGACGGGCGCTTCACAGAAGCGCCGCTACACCTACGAAACGGTCAGACTCTAGCATCCGATTGCCGGCAACGCAATAAGCAGACTCTGGCGCGCGGCGTTAACATCTAACGACAAAGGGCGGCTCGATTGAGCCGCCCTTCGATCATTTGGAAGAAGCCGGTAAGACTACGCTGTGTTGCCAGCGGGGCTTATCACTACAAATTCAGCCGTTTCACATTTTCCAGCACGTGGTCGGCGGACTTCTTCAACTGGGCAAGCTCGCCGGCAGACAGTTTCAGTTCGATGATTTTCTCGACGCCGTTCTTGCCGAGCACGCACGGTACGCCGACGAACATGTCTTTGACACCGTACTGGCCCGTGCACCACGCGGCACAAGGTAACACGCGTTTCTCGTCGTTCAAAATTGAGCGCACCATCTCGACCACGGACGAACTTGGCGCGTAGTAGGCGGAGCCGGTCTTGAGCAGGCTGACGATCTCGGCGCCGCCGTTGCGGGTGCGGGTGACCATCGCGTCAAGTTTGTCTTTCGGAATCAGGTCTTCGACCTTGATGCCCGCGATGGTGGCGTAGCGGACGAGCGGGACCATGTCGTCCCCGTGGCCGCCGAGCACCATCGCATCGACGTCGCGCATCGAAACGCCGAGTTCCATCGCGATGAAACAGCGGAACCGGGCGCTGTCGAGCACGCCCGCCATGCCCATGACCTTGTTCTTCGGGAAATCGAGCTTCACGCCGGCGAGATAGGTCATCACGTCGAGCGGATTGCTGACGACAATGACGGTGGCATTCGGTGCGTGTTTCTTGACGGACTCACAGACACCGCCGACGATGCCGGCGTTGGTCTTCAGGAGGTCGTCACGGCTCATGCCCGGTTTGCGAGCGATGCCGCTGGTGATGACGACGAGATCGCTGCCGGCGCAGGCGGCGGGGTCGTTGGAGCCGGTGATTTTGGCGTCGAAGCCTTCAAGGCAGGCCGACTCCATCATGTCGAGCGCCTTGCCCTGCGGCATGCCTTCAATGATGTCGATCATGACGACATCGGCGAGTTGCTTTTCTGCGATGCGTTGGGCGGTCGTCGAGCCGACAAACCCCGCGCCAAAAACGGTGACTCTTCGATTCATGAATTTCCCAGAGTTTGAACTGGTTCCGCGCTCCTTATTGAAAATAACACGGGCGATGTCGAGCACATTTGGTGGTCTGCTGGGATATTGACCCCACCGAGCGTGTTATGGTAGTTTTATTGCGCGAAGTTTGTCTAGCTGATCGATACTCGGGAAGATGACCATGGGAAACGCGCTGCAGGAGAATGTGCTGGTGCTCAATCGCTTGTGGCAGGCGATCAACGTCTGCACGGCGGAGCGCGCCTTCACGCTTCTATACATGGGCCACGCCGAGGTCGTCGTCGAGAACGGCGGCAACTTCCAGACGTTTGATTTCCGCGAGTGGCGGGATTTTACGCGTGACCATGATGGGGACGATGTCGTCCACACCGTCTCGTTCAAGGTTCGCATCCCGCGGGTGATACTGCTGCTGTTCTTCGATCGGCTGCCGCACAAGGAAGTCAAGTTCACGCGGCACAATATTTTCGAGCGCGACCGCAATACCTGCCAGTACTGTGGCAAAAAGTTCGATCGGCACGAACTCAATCTGGATCACGTGATTCCGCGCGATCGTGGCGGCACCACGACGTGGGAGAACATCGTTTGCGCATGCGTTCCGTGCAACACCCGCAAGGCCAACCGGATGCCGGTTGAGGCGGGCATGCACCTGATCAAGAAACCGAAGCGGCCGAAGTGGCGTCCGTTCGTCAACGTCACCATCAGCATGGTCGCGCACGATAGCTGGAAACACTTCCTCGACCTCGCCTACTGGAACGTCGAACTCGGCGAAGACGCCGAGTAGCGCCGAAGCTCATCGTTAGCTCGACGGTCGCCCAGCGCTTTTCGGTCCTCGCCTTTGACATCCCCGGCTGGCGGCGGTAGTATCTCTGCGTGCTGGCGAAGCTTGAACAATTGAAATCCCTGCTGCGCGAGTGCGGGCGGACGCTTGTGGCGTATTCGGGCGGGGTGGACAGCGTGTTTCTGGCGAAGGTTGCGCACGATGCACTCGGCGCGGATGCGCTGGCGGTGATTGCGGATTCGCCGAGTCTGCCCCGACGCGAGTTGCAGGACGCGCTAAATCTCGCGGAGCAATTCGGTTTTCCGGTGCGCGTGATTCAGACGCAAGAGATGGCCGACGACAATTACACCAGCAATCCGGCGAACCGCTGCTATTTCTGCAAGAGCGAGTTGTTCGAGAAGCTCGCTGCCATCGCACGAGCGGAAGGCTGGCAGACGATTGCTTACGGGGAAAACGCCAGCGACATTGGGGATTACCGGCCGGGCGCGCAGGCCGCAGCGGAGTTTCAGGCAAAAGCGCCCATGAAGCAAGTTGGGCTGACGAAGGCGGAGATACGCGAGTTGTCGGCACAGCTTGGTTTGCCAACGGCCGACAAGCCGCAGATGGCCTGTTTATCGTCGCGCATCCCGTACGGCGAACCCGTCACGACCGAGGCGCTGGCGATGATCGAGGCTGCTGAAAACGTGCTGCGCGATGCGGGATTCTTCGATGTTCGCGTCCGCCACCACGAGGCGGGAACCTCGAAATCCGAAAGCCGAAATCCGAAACTTTACCTGGCGCGCATTGAGGTGGGAGCGGACGAATTGTCGCAGTTGTTCGGCGACCAACTGCGCGAATCGGTCGTGGCTTCGTTCAAACAGATCGGCTACGCCTACGTGACGCTTGATCTGCAGGGGTACCGACGAGGCAGCGCCAATGAATTGCTCGTGAACACCAAGGAGACTGTACCATGAGAATCGCCGTCGTCATTCTTGCCATCGCTGTTGTCGTGTTGGGTGTGCTTTACATCCGGAGTATTCAGCGGCCCGAGGAACACACCATGATCGTTACCAACCAGGTTGTGGCTGCTCCTCTGACCGATGTGGGGGACATCAAGACGCAGCTTCAGGCGCAGACCGCGCGCGTGACGGAACTGGAGCAGAAGGTGGGCGTGCTCGATATCGAGAAGAAGAAGGTCGAAGAGCAACTCGGCCCGATGCAGCAGCAGGTTGAGACCTTGAAGACGGATCTTGAGACTGTGCAGCGCCTGATGCAGGAGGTGAAGGCAAAGTCGGCCCAGTTAGAGACTGAACGGGAGGAATTGATGATGCAGTTGGGCGCGGTCTCCAACGAGTTTGTATCGGTCCAGAACCAGTTGGCGGACGCCAGACGGACAAACGCTGCCAACGAAGAGCAAATCCATGCTTTGCGCCAGAGGCAAGCCGCGCTGGAGCAGGAAAAAGCATCGCTGGAACATCAATTGAATGATTTCAACGTCCTCAGAGCGCGGATTCGCCTCGTCAAACGCGAACTGTGGGAAAAGAAGGTCGAAGAGTGGAAGCGAGAGGGCGAAAAACTGGCGGCCCGAGGCAACCGCGGCTTTCTGCTCAAGAGTGGCAGGTGGCAGGTCCAGACCCCGCCGGGCGCGCCGTCGTAATTCCTGCATGACCGACAAACCACAAAGACTTCGCATCGCCGACCGGGAATTCAATTCCCGCCTCATCATGGGCACGGGCAAGTTCTCGTCTGGCGCAGCCATGGCTGCCGCGCTTGAAGCGAGCGGCGCGGAATTGGTGACCGTGGCCTTAAGGCGGGCAGATCTTTCGGGCGGCAAGGACAAGTTTGCCAACATTCTCCAGTTCGTCGATCCGAAGAAACATGTCTTGTTGCCAAACACCAGCGGCGCGCGCACCGCCGAAGAAGCCTGTCGATTGGCGCGGCTCGGACGCGAAGCGACGAATTGTTCCTGGCTGAAGCTGGAGATTCATCCCGATCCGCGCTACCTCCTTCCTGACCCCGTCGAGACGCTAAAAGCCGCCGAGACCCTGGTCAAGGAAGGCTTCACTGTACTGCCGTATATCAACGCCGATCCCGTGTTGGCCAAGCGTCTGGAAGACGTTGGCTGCGCCACCGTCATGCCGTTAGGCTCACCCATCGGGAGCGCCCGCGGCATCGAAACGCGCGCCAGCATCGAAATCATCATCAAGCAGGCAACCGTGCCTGTCGTCGTCGATGCGGGTCTCGGTGCGCCATCCCACGCCGCCGAAGCGATGGAAATGGGTGCGGACGCGGTGCTGGTCAATACCGCGATTGCCGTGGCGACCGATCCCGTGCGCATGGCGGTGGCATTCAAAGCGGCTGTCGAAGCGGGTCGCGCCGCGTTTGAGATCGGGCTTGCGCCGAAGCGCCGAGAGGCGGAGGCAACCAGTCCGCTGACCGGCTTCCTTGATGACAGGTGATGTTCCCATGAGTTTCGTCGATCAGTTCGATCAGCTTCCGCTTGGCGAGTTGGCGAGCTACGCCGAGAAAGCGACGGCTGCCGATGTGGAAGCGGCGCTGGCGCGGAGTGGTTCGACACGGGTGCGGCTGGCCCCGAACAGACGTTCGGGGCTGGAAGATTGCGCGGCACTGGTGTCGCCGGCGGCTGCGCAGCCGCAGTATCTCGAGGCGATGGCACGGCGGGCGCACGAGTTGACGGTGCGGCATTTTGGGCGGGTCATCCGTCTGTTTGCGCCGCTTTACCTGAGCAACGAGTGCATCAACATCTGCAAGTACTGCGGGTTTTCCCGCGACAACCCGATTCTGCGCGTGACGTTGACCGTTGAACAAGTCGTGGCGGAAGCGCGGTTTTTGCGCGAGCAGGGATTTCGGCACATCTTACTGGTTGCGGGCGAGCATCCGCATTTCGTGTCGGGGAATTACCTGCGGGACTGCGCGGCTCGACTGCATCCCGAATGGCCGAGCATCTCGTTGGAGGTTGGGCCGATGGAGGCGGACGAGTACGTGCCGATTGTACAAGCAGGCGCGGAGGGGTTGGTTGTTTACCAGGAGACATACGACCGAACGGTTTACGCTGCCATGCACGCAAGCGGTCCAAAGAAGAATTTCGACTGGCGGCTGGAAACGCCTGAAAGGGCCTACGCCGCCGGTTTCAAACGGCTCGGGATCGGGGCATTGCTCGGACTCGCGCCGTGGCGCAACGAGGCGATTGCATTGGCGGCGCACTTGGAATATCTCCTCAAGAAATGCTGGACAGCACAGGTGACGGTCAGTGTGCCGCGGCTGCGGCCTGCGGCCGGTGAATTTCAGCCATTGGTGGACATGAGCGACCGCGATCTGGTACAGTTTGTTTGCGCGCTGCGGCTGACATTTCCTGAGGTTGGCATCGTGCTGAGTACACGCGAATCTGCGAAGCTGCGGGATGGGTTGGTGCCGCTTGGAGTCACGATGATGAGCGCCGGCAGTCACACCGAGCCCGGCGGCTACACGGGGCAAGGAACGAAGGAGTTGCACCTCACAAAAGGCGGACATCTAGTCAAACCTCCGTTGCCATTGATCGAATCCGAAGGCGAGCACGCCACCGTGCAGTTCGAGATTGCGGACAACCGTACACCGCCGGAAGTGGCAAGCCGCTTGGAAGCAATGGGTTACGACCCCGTCTGGAAGGACTGGGATGCAGTGCTCAATGAGAGATGAGTTCGCCACGATCGTCGCCAACGGGCAAGAGAAGCAGATCGAACTTCCTTGTTCGGTAGAGGGTTTCCTGCGGCTCTGCGGTTGGCGGTCGACTCAGGTTGTGGTCGAGTATAATGGGAACGTTTTATCACGCAGCACGGTTGCGAACGTGCAACTGCAGGATGGCGACCGTTTGGAGATAATTCAACCTGTCGCGGGCGGCTGAGTTTGACAAACCGAGCCTTCACCTGTTTGGAAGTGGAGATGATCTGCAAGGATGACAAAGGAGGCTTTTATGAAACTGAAGCGGTGGGCGGTTGCCTTTGTCTTAAGCTTGGGGGTTCTGACTTTCAGTGGCTGTGCTTTGTTTCTGATCGGGGCAGGGATCGTGGTCGGTGCAGATAGCGTTGCCTACGCCGGCGGAGAATTGAAAGCGGCGGACAACGTGACGATGGACAAGGCTTGAAACGCTTCTCTCGGAGCGATGCAGGATTTGGAGTTCAAAGTCACGACATCGCAGAAAGATGCGCTCTCTGGAGAGATCGTGGCCCGTCGTGCCGACAACACCAGGATCATCGTCCGGTTGAAGAAGCAAACCGATCAAGTAACCGAATTCAGGATTCGAGTGGGAACTTTCGGAGATGAGGCGCTGTCACGGTTGATTTACGAGAAGATTAAGAGCCACTTTTAGCGGTTGTCGAATTCCTCACCGCTAGCCTCATGCACCTCCTACCAAATCGCGCTGGGAATCCCCTGCTGTGCAAGCACTTCTTTATTTACGAGGCGTATGGCTGGTCGCCTGAAATCCCACGAATCATCGGTGCTCGCTTCCAGTAATGCCTTGTTTTCTCGCAGGCTGATAGTTTCAAGAATGCCCAATTCATTGAAATGCCGTTCAGCCCAAGCGACTTCGTTTGTAAATACCGTTAGGTCATTTTGGCGCTGTTTCACGTTGGTGGGAACTAACTCAAGCCAAAGAGCGTAAGGACCTTCAATCGCATGTAAGGATCGTATTTGTAGTGGAATACGACTGTAATACCGATCCTTATCGGCATGGTTTTCGAGCGTCTTATTGATCTTGGTTGTGAGGGTGCCCAGCAGTCGCTGGTCGATAACGTCGGTGGGCGATTGCTTCGGGTTCATCGTGTAACCCGCTTTCTTAACCCTAGTCAGATAAATTATAGTTGCAAAGCTGCGAAACAAGCTATAGAATCTGTTGCGGTTATAGATTCAGGAGCTTGCACGTTCTTCAGAGGGGTTCCCCACCCCCACCTCCTTGGCGTGCAACTCCTGAATCTTCTTTTTCACGCCATCACTTCACCACTGGGGCGGTGTCCTTGCCGTCAAAAGCTGGGGTAAAGACGACAATTGCCACGGCGGGAGTTGTTCCTTGGTTCTTGAACGCATGGGGCACCGCCTTGGGAATGAACAGCACATCTCCCGCCTTCACCGCGAAGTTTGCGTTTGTGACGCGCATGATTCCGTGCCCTCGGTAGACAAACACCGATAAATCGTGATCCTTGTGAACGTGAAGCGATTCTGCTTCTCTATGCCGATAATGGCACCGTTCTGCGTGGCACAAAAGACAGCGGGAAACGGCAGCATCAGCCCGACGAAAAGCATGCTTGCGTTTGCCATGACGTTCACCTACAAGTGATACAGAATCAGGCAAAGCTTTCGATCCTCAATTCTAAAGTGTTAGCGGAGGCAACCATGGGGCAGATCTTCGACGACATTACCAAGACGATTGGACGAACTCCGTTGGTTCGGCTGAATAAAATCACCAAGGGACTTGAGGCCGAGATTGTGGTCAAGTGTGAATTCTTTAATCCTCTCAGCTCCGTCAAAGATCGCATCGGGGTGGCCATGATCGAGGCCGGCGAACGTGATGGACGCATTAAAGAGGATACCGTGATCGTGGAGCCGACCTCCGGCAACACGGGCATCGCGCTGGCGTTCGTCTGCACTGCCAAAGGCTACCGGCTGATCCTCACAATGCCCGACACCATGAGCGTCGAACGGCGCATCCTACTCCGCATGCTGGGCGCAGAACTGGTTCTAACCCCCGGTGCCGAAGGCATGCCGGGCGCGATCCGCAAAGCCGAGCAGATTATTAAGGAGAACCCGAAGTCGTTCATGCCCCAACAGTTTAACAATCCTGCCAATCCCGAAATCCACCGTCGCACCACCGCGGTTGAGATCTGGGATGACACCAATGGCCGTGCCGACGCGATCGTCGCCGGCGTCGGCACGGGCGGCACGATCACCGGTGTCGGCGAAGTTATCAAGAAGAAGAAACCCAGCTTCAAGTGTATCGCGGTCGAGCCGGTGGACTCTGCGGTCATCAGCGGCGGCAGACCAGGACCTCACAAGATTCAGGGTATCGGCGCCGGTTTCATCCCGCAGGTTCTCAACACGAAAATCATCGACGAGGTCATCACGGTGACGAATGACGATGCCTTTGCCATGGCGCGTCGTCTCGCCAGAGAAGAAGGCATCCTCGCTGGCATCTCTTCCGGAGCAAATGTGTGGGCAGCGATCCAATACGCCAAGCGCTCCGAGAACAAAGGCAAGCTCATTGTCACGGTCGCTCCGTCCACGGGTGAACGCTACCTCAGCACTCCGCTCGCGGCCGAGGCGCGCGCCGAAGTCTCCAAACCCTAGTGACCCCCGCCCAGAAAATTCGCAGACTTCTTGCCCGGGATGCGTTGCTGATGCCCGGCGTGTTCGATGCCTTGAGCGCCCGCATCGCCTGCGACGCGGGCTTTGAAGTCATTTTCATTTCGGGCTACAGCGTCTCCGCCACCTCGCTGGCAGAGCCTGATTTCGGTTACATCAGCCTGCCCGACATTGCCGAAGCCGCGCGCCGCGTTTGCAACGTCGCGGGAGAAAGAATTCCCGTCATCGTAGATGCCGATACCGGCTACGGCAACGCGCTCAATGTCGCGCACACCGTGCGCCAGCTCCAGAACGCGGGTGCCGCGGGCATGTTTCTCGAAGACCAACTCTGGCCAAAGAAGTGCGGCCACATGCGAGGCAAACGCGTCATTCCCGCTGGCGAACACATTCAAAAAATTCGCGCTGCCATCGACGCGCGCGGCAAAAGGGATTTCTTCATCGTTGCCCGCTCCGATGCGCGCCAAGTCAACGGTCTCAGGGACGCCATCAAGCGGTGCCTCCGCTACAAGGAGGCGGGTGCGGATGCGCTTTTCGTGGAAGCGCCGCAGTCGCTGGGCGAGTTGAAGACCATAGCGAAGGAACTTCCGCCGCCACTCGTCGCCAACATGCTGGAGCGCGGCGTCACGCCGCACCTGACGCGCGAGGAATTGCGCGACATCGGGTTTCAGATGATCGTGTGTCCGCTGAGCATCTTGTTCGCTTACGCGAAGGTGGCCCGTGAGATTGTGACTGCGTTGCGATGCGAAGGTTCGACGCGCAGTCACGTCGACAAACTGATGAGATTCGACGAGTTCAACCGCCTCGTCCGACTCGAATCCAAGTACGAGGCGGAGGAAAAATACGCCCGATGAAGAGGGCCGCACTCTTGTTTGCCGGGCAAGGCAGCCAGATCGCCGGTATGGGCGGCGACCTCTGTGAGAGATTTGAAGCCTCCCGCAACCTGTTCATTCGCGCCAATGAAGTTCTTGGTCGCGACATTCAGAAAATTTGCCTCGAAGGTCCTAAAGATGTCCTGACGAAGACCGATAACGCTCAGCCTGGCATCTTCCTGACCAGCCTGGCGTGTCTGGAGGCGCTGAAACTTCAGTTTTCTGACCTGAGATTTGACGCCACGGCCGGCCTTTCCCTCGGCGAATTTACGGCCTTGACCGCAACCGGAGCTATGAGTTTCGAGGACGGCTTACGCGTGGTGCAAATGCGCGGTCGCTCCATGCAGGAAGCTTGCGATGCTACGAACGGCGGCATGGCCTCAATCATCGGCATGGACTACGCCATGCTAGTCGATGTCTGTCTCGAAACCGATGTGGACATCGCCAACCTCAATTGCCCCGGTCAGATCGTGATCTCGGGCGAGAAGGAGAAAATCGCCAGAGCCATCGAGTTGGCCAAAGCGCGCGGCGCAAGACGCGCCATCCCGTTGGTCGTCGCCGGCGCCTACCATTCGCGCCTGATGGAGAGCGCGAAGACAAAAGTTGCCAATGCTCTCGCCGATCTGCCGATGCGCGAACCGAAAGTGCCCGTCGTGTCCAACGTGACAGCACGTCCCGCAAAGACGGTGGACGAAATCAAGGAATTGCTCGTCCGACAGGTAACTTCGCCGGTGCGCTGGAGCGAATCGATGCAGTGGCTCATCGCGCAAGGTTTCACCCGCTTCATCGAACTCGGCCCCGGCAACGTCCTCAGCGGTTTGATGAAACGCATTAACCAGGATGTGGAGATGCTTTCCGTCAGCGACTGCGCAACGCTGGACGCCACCGTTGCCAAGCTGACGCGATAGGGTGGGCGGCTTGGCGCCAGTTTGGAACGGCCAATTCCAATGACATCGACAAGGGGAAAGAGTTTCCGGATACCTTCTAGCAAGCCCACTGCTTTTATTGGGTGAAGGCCCGACCTTCGCCGTTCAAGGCGGCGGCCAAGTTTGTTTTTCAAAATGGAAAACGGAGGAATGGAAATGAAAAAACTGATGTTGATTTTCGCTTGGTTTGCGGTGGCCGGTCTGGCGGGTGCCCAGGAGACCCGCACCGAGCTTGTCAGGCCAACGACACCGGCCGATGATTCCAAGCCGAACAGCGACTCGGTGCCGCCAGCATACGCCATCGGCGGACAATTCGAGCGCGTCGTGGTCTTGCGGCTGAAGTATCAAGCCGACCTGTTGACGGGACTGGAGAGCATGGTAAAGAAGGAAAGGATCTGCAATGCCGTTATTCTGTCCGGAATTGGTTCTGTGCGCGGTTATCAATACCACGTGGTCAGCAATCGCACGTTTCCGTCGAAAGACGTCTACGTGAAGAACCCGACGGCTCCGGCCGACCTGGTCAGCATGAACGGCTATGTCGTTGATGGCCGGGTCCACGCGCATGTGACGTTGGCGAATCCCGACAAGGCGTTCGGCGGCCACCTCGAACCCGGGACCGAGGTGTTCACCTTCGCTATCGTCACGATCGGCGTTCTGAACGACAACACGGATCTCAGCCGTGTCGATGACAAGAGCTATCGGTGATCGTCTAACACGACGGAGCGCCGAACAGAACCCAGCAATCAAGCCGGGTCCTGGTCGGGCGGACCGGCCCAGCTCGCTGTCGGCATCGGGAAAGGTCCGGCGCGGCGGGGACACGGCGCCCGACGCCAACTGAGATTGACTCGCCAGCGAACCATCACTTTGCGGCGGACGTATTCACCAGCCAGAGCAGCTCTGTCTCGAAATCTTTGAGAGATTGGTAATTGGCTTGGGTCAGCGATTGATTGGCGAGGACGTGACGGACGCCGACGTTGATGCGCGCCGGGGTCAATCGGGCGAACTCGGAAATCAACGCGCGGAAGTTGAGGGAAGCGTTGACCTGCTTCTGCGGGCCAAGCCCGGTAAAATCGAAATGCTCCGGATCAAAGTGGAAGGATTCACCCTGCGCCGTGATGATTTGCGCGAACGTGATGAGCCGGTTGACCTTGACCGGTTTGGTTTCCTTTTTCTTGCCGCCGAATAATCCCATCGGAATGCCCGTCACCAGAAACACGCCCAGCCCGATCAATTGCGTTTTGCCGTCGCGTCCGCTGCTGGCCGTCTCACGCCGCACCATCTCCTCCGTGAAACCGCCCGCTGCCAGAATGGCCACATCGCTCCAGGCGATGTGATGAGGTTGCGCCTTGGGCGATTGCAACTGCGGGACAAAACCGTCGGCCTCAATTTCAAGCCCGACCATCACCTCGGGCTCGGGTGGATCCAGCAATTCCGCGTTGGGAAGGGCGATCGTCGCGACACCTTGTTCGGCCAGCGCGTTGCTGAGGCGTTGGGCTTCCCCGGCGGAAACGTCCCGCTCCAGAAATCCCCAGCCCCGGCGGATCTTCGTGAGAGCGTCGTATGACGGGATTCCATATGTGCGACCGACGACCTCTCCAATTGCCTCGAATTGGTCGATCGGAAACTCCCGAAACAAAACCGAATGGCTCACGCCCCGCACGATATACCAACAGGCCTCCGCCGGCAAACCCTGCCATGATGAGAGCACTCGCCCGAACTTGGGTCTGTCACGAGGTTCCGGTAGCAGGCGGGCCAGCCCAGAAGGCTTTCGGGGCCAGCCGGTCAGATCGCGCTTCACGGATGCACGAGGCAGCCGGGACATTTGACGGCGTCTTTGTCGGAACAGAGGATGTCGAGACGCGACGGCGGGATCACGACCAGACGCCCGCAATCTTGGTCCGGCAGAACTTGCAGCGGCCGGCCTCGATGTTGAAGCTCGTGATGGCAAACACGTCGCGCTCGATGAGGGCGCGCTTGCAGCCGGGACAGAACGTGGTTTCCACGTCGGGCACGCCGCGGACGTTGCCGACGTACACGTAGCGCAGGCCGGCCTTCTGCGCGATGGCGCGCGCCTGTAACAGCGTCTCCACCGGCGTCGGCGGCAGATGTTCGAGTTTGTGCGCAGGGTGGAACCGGGAGAAATGAATCGGATGATCCGGGCCGATGTTCGCCGCCAGCCAATCGCACATCCGGGCGATTGTGTCCGGTTTGTCGGTATAGGTCGGGACAACGAGGTTGATGATCTCGAACCATACACCCATATCCTTGAGCGTCTTGAGCGTGTTGAGAATGGGTTCCAGCCGGCCGGTGTTCAGCTTCCAGTAAACGTCTTCATCGAATCCCTTCAGGTCAATGTGCGCGGCGTCCAGGTATTGAGCCAAGTCGCGAAGCGGCCGCTCTTCGATCGAGCCGCACGTCACCATGATGTTCCTGATTTTCTTCTCACGGGCGAGCTTGCAGGTGTCGTACGTGTACTCATAAAAGGCAACCGGCTCGGAGTACGTGTAGGAAACCGACGGACAATGCAGTTCCCCGGCCAACGCTACCACGTCCTCGGGGAACATGCTCAGCCGCGCCATTTCCTCCATGCTCAACGCAGGCGGGATCGGCGGACGCAACCGAAACTCCGGGCCGCGAGGGTCCTTCGTTTCTTCGGGTTTCTTCTGCGAGATCTCCCAGTTCTGGCAGTTCAAGCAGCGGAACACGCAACCGGCGGTTGCCAGCGAGAACGACTCGGTTCCCGGCAGGAAATGAAACAGTGGTTTCTTCTCGACCGGGTCAACGTGAAAGCTGCACGGGTTGCCGTAGGCCAGCATGTGGAGCGTGCCGTCGCGGTTGATCCGGTTGCGGCAATGGCTGCGGTCGCCGGGCGCGAGGATGCAGTTGTTCGGGCAAATCTTGCACTGCACGTTGCGACCAAGCTTGAGATAGTGGTAGCCCTCTCTTGTCCAGCCGCGCTTTTGCCAGAGCGCCCATACTGCATCGCTCGGCGCGTCACCCTTGAAAATGTCGGCGGGCGCCTCACTCTCCACGAACCGACGGAGCCACTCGATCAACCCTCCCGCTCCCGCAAGACAGACCAGACCGGCAACGCCGTACCCGATTGCCTGGCGCCGGCTGATCCCAATCCGTTTCGGGTTTCGGGCTTCGAAATTCGGATTCTCCCCTATTTGATCCATCGCCATCTCCGCATCGCCAGATAAACCGCGCAGACCACGTGCACCGGGAACAACACCAGCAACGGCACATGCAACGCCTTGTGAAACGCGAGCGCTGTCTTCTCGTTCATCAGGACTCCAAACCCGAACCGTCCGCTCATGGCGAATCCGGTCACCAAGTACAATAGCAGCAAAAACAACAGCGGCCAACTCGTGACCCGCAACGTCTTGATCGCATAGTGACCAAATCTCCGCATGCCTCAGCCTTTCCGAAGAAGAACGACCACTCCGCCGATGACGTTCAGTCCCGCCGTCAGCAGACAGACAGCCGCCACGCCGATCAACGGAATCAGAAACGTGCTCGCCAGCAACGCACCCAGAGATGCGCCGACGAAATCGGCCGTGTACAGCCGTGACGCAGTGGCGGCACCACCGACAAACTCCACTTGAGAAGCAACTGGAAACTCCATGCCAACCAACATTGCCAGAACAAACGTCAACAAAGCAATCACCGCCCGCACCGTCACAAGGCCGACCGCCGTCCCGCTCAATCGTCCAAGCGTCATCAACACCAGTGGCACCAACACCGACAGCCCGGCAATGGCGAAGGCGAGCACGCTCAGCAGCCGCCGTTTTCGTAATCTGTCATTCTGAGCGGAGCGAAACCGCTGCGGGCCGTCTGTAGTGGGACGGCAAATCTCTGTCGTTTCCGAACCTCCTAACGACTGAGGCCCTTCGCTTCGCTCAGGGTGACAAATCATTCCGGTTGCCCTGAGCCGATTCCCCATCCACGCGCCGACCGCCAAACCCGTCATGAACACCGTGACGATGATTCCCAACTGCCCATAGACCGAGCCGTAAAGAATCTGGAAACCGAGCAACAACACGACCTCGAGCGCCGACGCGGCAAATCCCGACACGAAGATCGCCAGCGGCACGGGACGAATCGTGAACAGATAAACCGCGAGCGCGACCAGCAACGCCGTCTCCAGAACACCGAACCTGACCTTGAACTGACTCATCCAGTGCATCAAATGGTAATAGTATAGGACCGGGCTGAAATCCCTGTTCACGGCTGCAATTTGCGCCATCGCCCGCTGCAGATCGCTTATCCGGTCGGGCGTCAACATCGCATCGAGGTAATGCCGATTCACCAACTGCGTAGGGATGCGCCGTTGCTCGATTCGTGCCGCAATATCAGGAAAGAGTTCACCATCCGATGCCAGAAAGAAGACTCGTTCGCCCGGAATCACCAGCACGTTTCGGAACGATTGTTTCAATGTCGCATGAGCCGACGCCAGCATTCGTGCCAGTTCTTTGCTGACGTAGTTTTCGTAACGCCCCAGCGAGAATGCAATCACGCCGTCTTTCGTCAGCACCCGCCTGATCTCGCTGTAGAACTCGGCAGTGTAGAACCGATTGAGTTGCGATGTGGAAGGAGCGGGCACGTCCACAATCACCACGTCGTAACCAGTAGCGCGGGCGTCTCGCCCGTTTCGTGCGTTGGCCGGAAACGGGCGGGACTCCTGCCCCACCTGTTTCACAAACAACCGTCCGTCGGTGTTGACGACCTTGATCCGCGGGTCGGCCAAACTATCCGGTAGATACTTGCGTCCCGCTTCGATGATCAACGGATCGAGTTCCACGTAAGTCACCTCGCTGACGCCATACTTGAGGATCTCCCTGGCCGTTCCCGACACGCCGCCCGACACCAGCAACACCTTGCGCGCGTCGGGCCTCTGCGCCATCGCATAGTGAACGGTTTCTTCCACCTGCTCGACGTTGTACGTCGAAATGATCGGCAACCCGTTCTCGATGAAGTTGAACTGTCCCGCCGACTCCGTGACGATGAGCTTGCCGTAAGGCGAATTCTTCCTGAACACGATCTTCTGGCCGGGGTATTGCCTCGCCGTCGAAATCGCATCCACATCGGCAACGGACATGAGACCGACAACCGCGATCCCCGCAGCAGCCGCGACTACCGCCAGAGTTCTTCTCCCGAAGCAGAACGCCAGAACTCCCGCCATCGCCAAGTTCAGCAGGGACGGCAGATACAACATGGCGAAATGATCCAACCATCGGACGAACACGAAACTGAACAGCACTCCGCCGATGATGCTCCCGACGCTGTCCGCCACGTACACCCCGCCGATGCCCGACGCGTCCTCCATTGTAGGCCGACTTTGTAAGTCGGCGTTCCCATCTACGCCGATTCGCAGAATCGGCCTACAACCCGCGATGATCGCACACGCCAGCGTCAGCAGAAATCCGGACACGATGCAGTATGGAAACAGCAGAACGAAACTCGCCATAATCGTCCCGGTCACGCCGACCAACGCGCCACGGACGAACACCACGTCGCGCAATGTCCGGAGCAGATACACCTGCGCCAGCGGGATGAGAGCAACGAGCAAGAGTAAGAGTACGAGCAAGAGTCGTGGATTTCGGAGACGGTTGCTGGTCCGTCCGAGCCACGCGCCGATGCCCGTCAACAACAGCCAGTTGCCGAGAATGATTCCCAACACCATCTCATTACCCGAAAACGCCCCCAGCATCTCCCGCATCAGCGCCAACTCCGTGATTACGGAAGAAAGGCCAAGCGCGCCGACTGCCAAGAAGATAAGTCGTCGATTGGGCCGGGCCACGACTTCAGCGTCGTTTTGTCTACCGTTTGTCATTCTGAGCGCAGCGAAGAATCTCTGTCGTTACCGGTGGAGACCCTTCCCTCCACCCAGGGTGACATCGTAGACGAATAGCGGATTGCGAACGAAGGTGCGACGAAAATTGGTTTATGTCCCCCGCTGGCGACGTTGACGAAATGTTCAGCTTGGGTGGCAACTGGCCGCGTTTCGCGCGGCCCGCTGGTTCCTGCAAGCCATCTGAGCCGTCCGGTGAAACGTCGGCGCAAGGGGCACTGCTATCCTAGCATTTTGGCCTCACTCTTGGTCTTTTTCGGCTTGCTTTCCGACCCCATCGGGTTCATACACCGCTCCCAAGGTGAAGATGTGGATAGGGTTACGGTTTCAGAGCGTCGGCTGTGCGTCGGAAGACTCGGACCGAGGGAAATGAGCGGATTTGCATACGGATCACATCTGGGGACTCCCCCTTAACCCCCTGATCGGACCCCCATTTCCCCTGCGCTCCAAAAGCAATTTCCTATCAGTTCCTCATGCAATACATAGGCGAGTATACGCAATTGATTAAGTTGATTCTTGGTGAATCAGGCAAATATTTTCTTTTGTTGTTATCCTCCGTTCTGGCCATTCGCCTGTGGCGAAGGCTGTCGAAGATGTCCGGCAAAAACAGACGACAGAATCTCCTCCTGGCTTGTCTTGCCAGCGCGGCGGCATCGGGAATTGGATATTTTTCGATCTATCACAGCCTGAGCCTCGTCTATTCAGCCTATGGAATGCGGGCCTTTAGCGACGGCAATCTTACGTCGGCGGTTTCCCTTTTTCAGACGTCTTCGGAATACTGGAAAAGCACCGACGCGCTGGGAAAAGAAGGTGTCTGCCTGTTGTTCTTAGGAAAAACCGATCGAGGAATGCAATTCCTCGACGCGGCGAAAGCGTTGCGCAAGGGCAAGAACACACCCTTTGAACAATTCTATAAAGGTTTATTCTACTTTTTAAGCGAACAATCTGACAAAGCCATCCCGTTGCTCGAAGCGGCATCGGTTGATACGACTTATCGCTGGCAGGTCACCAAAATTCTCGCTGTCATCCAAATTGACAAAAACAATGCTGCGGACGCGGCGCGGCTTCTGAATCCCTTCCTGCAGGTCGAAGTCAAAGAGTGCGACCATGCGTACATCATGGCCTCCCTCAAGTTGCTGGCAGGGAAAAATACCGAGGCGCAGGCCCTCCTGGACAAATTCCCATCCGCCAGCCTGCCGTCGTTCTGGAAGTCCCGGTTTGAGAAGCTCCGGGCAAAAACTCAAAACTAAATCGCATGATCCGGAATTTTATTTCATTCGTCCTGCGTTGCCGGTTGGAGAATGTGATGGCCGTGGGCATCTCCACTTCGCTGGTGGTTTTGTTCCTGACCACCCGCCTGTTTCGTTCGTTTAGTTTCGGAATGCAAGATTTGATTTTCATATTGCTTCCCGTTGCCATCCTGAGCTTGAAAAGCTTTCTTGTGATTCTTTCGCCCTCGAAAAATGAAGACGAGGAGAATTCCGACCTGATCAACTTCCTTGGCCAGTTTTTTCAGCCTTTTGTCAAAATCTTCCGGGACTGGTTCCCGTTTCTGCTGTTGAGCGCCTGCTATTTTTCCCTGTACAGCAACCTGATGTTGCGAGTGAATCCGCATACGGCAGATGCGCTTCTGGCAAACATTGACGCCGCCGTGCTTGGAAACCAGGCGGCCTTTCTTCTCGAACGGTGGATTCATCCTTGGATTACCGACTTCCTGAGCTTCATCTATTTTTCGTTTGTGCTGTTTTTGCCCGGAGTCGCTTTGTATTTCTATCTGGCAAAAGAAGAGGAGGCGTTTCGTCGCCTGATGATGGGCTACCTGACCATCATTTTGATGGGGGTGGTCAGCTATCTTATCGTCCCGGCCATCGGCCCTGAAAAGTTTTTTGCCGACCGGTTCACTCGTGATCTTCAGGGACAAACACTCAGTCGAGGCGTTGACTACATCATCAATGCTGCCCGGGTCGCACATGACTGCTTTCCTTCGCTGCATGTCGGAATTCCGCTGCTTTTGTCTTTTTATCTGCGTGACTATCGTCGAAAGGCGTTCATCCCTTCGCTGGTCTATGTCGCGCTCATGTGCTTTGCGACTGTTTATTTGCGCTACCACTATGTCATCGATGTTGTCGCAGCGTTTGCCTATGCTCCGGCAGCGTATTACCTGAACGATTTTCTTCTCGCGCGATGGCCGGGCGAACGAGCCTCGGTTTCTTCCGTTCAGATCGAGTAATCGAGAAGCCTTGGGACCGCTCCCGTTATTCCGACGACTCCGAATGGCGAGAACCGGCTCACACGCCGAGGCGGCCTTTTTCAGCATGATCGGCGTCTGCTTCATGCCTGAACCCCCTGATCGGATCCCGTCTCCCCTGCGCTCCAAAAGCAGTTTCCTATCAGTCCTCGTCCCTTGCATGATACGCGTGGCGAAGTTACAATTGGACAAATCAAAACCGAATTATGTCAAAGTTGAATTCCATTTTCAGATTGGTCGCCGGCCTTTCGCTTTTATCCGTCGGCATTTCCTGCTCCCAGTACCCCAATGCGCCTACGGCGCCCCTTGATGTTTACGACGGTTTTGAAGCGTCCACCTTGAGCAAGGTGTGGGACACCGACAGATTCGTTCCCGGCGCGGTGCAGATGCAAACGAACATTTTTCGCGCAGGCCGCGGCGCGGCAAAAATAACCGTTCACGCCAAAGATAAATTTGAAGCCGGAATCAACGGCAACAGTGACAGCGAGCGAGCGGAATTGTTGGAGGCGAGAAAGCTGACCTCGAAGGAAAACGAAGCTTACGAGTTTTCCTTCAGCATGTTCATCCCGACGAGTTTTCCAATCGTCCCGACGCGGCTGGTCATCGCGCAATGGAAGCAAAAGTGTCCCGGCGGCAATTGTTCGGATGACAGTCCGGTGCTGGCCATTCGCTATATTTCCGGCGTGCTCAGAATCACGCAGAACATTGGCAAAGACCGAACGACACTTTATCAAGAGCAGGGCGAGTTTCGAAACCGGTGGCTCGATTTCAAGTTTCAAATCCGGTTTTCGACGAACGAAAACGGACGAATCAAGGCATGGCTCGGCGATAAACAGGTTGTGGATTACAGGGGCGTCACGGCCAATCCCGAAAGCGCGGCCACCGGATACCCGAGCCCAAGCCGTTTTTATTTCAAGATGGGACTCTATCGCAACGTGATGCCCGAGCCGATGACGATCTACATCGACGAATATCGAAAGAAACAATTGCCCCAAAACGGTCTTTAACCCCCCTGATCGAACGCCGTTTCCCCTGTGCTTCAACGGTCAGTCTACATCTCCGACTCTTTGAACGCTTCGACGTGGTAGATGAGGACTTTGACATCGCGGCCGCGCCAGGCGTCGGGCGGGCAACCGGCTTTTTCGGCAAGGGTATTCAGGAACTGCACTTTGTCGGGAATCTGCTCCCAGACCTGCGGCAGATACGTGGCGCCACGGCCACCGATTTGCAGGACGACGCCATCCTTGTGCGGCTGCAACTTGTTCAGCAGATCGTCGGGTGAACTGAACGCCAACGGCTCGGGAACGGTCAGGACGCTGACTTCGATTTCGATCTTGTCGAGTTCGTCGGGTCGCACGGGTGTGAACCGCGGGTCGTGGAGGGCGGCGCTTTGCGCGTTGTCCATGATGGCTTTGTACAGAGCTTCCTGTGGCACGATGTGACCAATGCAGCCGCGCAACTGATCGCGCTTGGTCAAGGTGACGAAACAACCTTTCTTCTCTGTGAAGCTGGTAGGAAACGCGTCGGCAGCAGCATCGGGCAGCTTGCCGTTCGTCACCACTTCACGGAGGGTCCGCCGCGCCAGGTCCAACATAAGTTTGCGTTCCGGCGTCGTGAAGCTCTGCTGTCGCGGTGTGTAGAACACAATCGCGGCGTAACCGACGACGGCATCCTTGTTGCCGGCGGTGTCGCCGCTGTTGCGGTAGTCGAGCAGCGTGGCTTTCCAGCCTTTTTGTTTGGCGAGATACATCAACGCCAGCACCGGCGTCTTGCCGCAAGCGTCGCCGGACGACTTCATGCGGTCGATGTCGAGATTGACGATGGCATCGGTGGTGACCTTGTCCCTCGCGCGGGCTTCGTCGTACGGGTGATAGTGGCTCAGATCCGAGCTCGCGATCACCAGCGTCTTGTCGTCCACTTGACCAACCAAGACGCCCGCCATTTTCTCGGGGTCAACCTCCCCGGTCACGACGGGCACGAGCGTGAAATTCTTCAGCGTCTTTTGGAGGAACGGCACCTGCACCTCGCCGGAATGTTCCCACGTCTCCGGCGTGTCCTCGCCGGCGGGCGGTACGGCGTGCGACGCTTGTGAGAACCATTGTGGTCGCTGCACGAAACAGCGCGGTTCGAGCACAAACGGATTGATCTTCGCCAGTTCCCGGGCCTTGGGCGAGACCGGTACGTCGCCGAGCGGCGTGCGGTAGACATCTGCATTGGCCACCGACGCGCCGGCAAATGCCGCGTAGTGGCTCACCGCAAGAAGCATGACGGTCTGGAAATCGTGACCCGACAACAGCCGGTACGCCGTTGCCGCGACCGGCCCTGAATACGGATACCCGGCGTGCGGACAGATCAAAGCGCGCAGTTCACCGTCGATCGTGTGCGGCGTCGCCCCGGCCAGCAACGCATCGAGAGTTTGCGACAGCGTAGCCTGATCTTTCGGATAGAAGATCCCGGCGACAGCCGGCTCACGGATCCGCTTTGGCGCAGCCGGGGTGGCAGCCTTCTGCTCGGGTGAGTTTTGTCCCTCGCAAGCCGCAGCCAGAATCATCAATGCCGCGACTGCGGCGACACCAATACTGGCGAGCACTTTTCTTTTGCCGCTCATCGGTTTCTCCCGTCGTGCCGATCTTGTATCACATTTCCCGTCCGAACCGCCAGCGATAACGCTGCCAGTGGATTCTGAAAGCCGTGGTTTGAGAGCGGAAGGCGGAAAGCTTGAACGCCTCCGCGCATTCTGGCAGAATCCAATGCAGAGAGCTTATGCCGGAAAGGCATGAGGCAGCCGCTAGATTTGGGGAGAAGCCTGAGTGGAGAATAAGGCCAATACAGTTTCTTGGCTGGCGGCGGTCGTTCCGACACCGCTGCTGGCTGTTGCCGTGCTCTGTCTGTGCGTTGCCAACTTCGGCTCAGGGGCATGGAGTCGCAACATCTGCTTGGAAGCGCTCAAAAGGCACGGAGAGATGCCAGAATACCTGGCGAAACTCGACGATCTTTTTGGACATCAGATGCCGTCGGGAAACGTCTGGATTGAATTCAAAGGGTTCAATCCTGAACGGGGAGCCGATGAAGGATTCATGACGTACGTCTATTATCGAGGCAACTATGCCGGTTACCCGCGCCGCGTTTACGTCTCGCCTCCATCGGCCGTTGTAAACAATGGCGAGGCGATGGTGCAGCAGCGTGCTGTTTTGGATCAATCACTTACACAGAGATTACGAATACACTGGATGGTCGTCTTCTCTCGCAACGAGCAGGGAAAGATTTCCGTCAACATTCTGAGGACGCAGTAAGTGGACTGGGTCTGGCTGACATTCTATTTGGCCGCGATCGTGGTCTTCGGCACGGCAGGGGCGATGCTTTCCGGAGAAAATGAGAAGCCTCAGTTCTCCCATAAACTGGGGCTTGTGGTAGTCTTCGGCACGGGAAGTCTTGGATACGGATTGTTTCTACTCGCATTGTTTGGTGTGCGTCCCACCCGATGGCCCTTTGCGGTTCTCTCTTTGGTTGCTGTGATGGTCGCCGGTGCGCATCTGATTCGGAGAGGAAAGGCTTCTCTCCGAGGAGTGCGCATCGAGCCGCTGCACGTCGCCTGGAGCCATGTGGGATCCGCTGCTCTTCTTATTCTGCTGGTCGTGTTTCACAGCATTGTGTTGGTTCACGCGTTGGCTTTTCCGCTGTATGAGTGGGATGCATTCGCAATCTGGGGACTGAAGGCAAAGGTCATCGCCGCGGAGGGAATCGTGCCCCAACCAACTTACTTCACAGACGTATCACTCAGTTACAGCCATCTCGACTATCCTCTTATGGTGCCGTTCTTGATAGCGGGGGTTTACGGTGTGCTCGGGCGTGTCGATGACCAAATAGCCAAGCTGGCTCTGCCTTTGCTCTACTTCGGGCTGGCATGTCTCGTGTTTACCTTCAGCAAACGTCGATTGCCGACTTCAATGGCTCTCGCGGTAGCGGTTGTTGTGATGGGGTCTCCGGTGATGTTGCGCTGGGCCGGATCAGGCAACGCGGATGTGCCGATGACAGCCTTCTACACCACGTCGGTCGTGTGCTTGTCTGAATGGGGAGAGGATTCGAAGTGGTGTTCGTGTGTGTTGTGTGGAGTAATGTCGGCGTTCGCAGCATTCACCAAGAATGAAGGGTTGGTTCTTGGGGTCTTCAACTGCGCGATTATGTTTTTACTACCAATTCGGAGTGTTCACTGGAAAAGGCGCTTGGCTGGTGCGGGCCTCTGCACGGCAGTTTTCCTCCTGCTTGTTTTTCCTTGGTTTGTTTGGTCGAATGGAATTCCTCATACCCACGAGAACTATCTGGCGCATCTGCGATTCTCGGAAATCGCCAAGAATGCATCCCGCATTCCAATCATCCTTGCCGAATTTGCGCGCCAGATCGTGAGTCTGAGCCGCTACGGACTGCTATGGCTCATCTTGATTGTGTCAGCCATGGTTGGATGGCGTGCGTTTCGGAGTCGGACTACGGTCGTAGTGTGGTCGCTTCTTCTGCTTCAATTGGGCGTCTACGCCCTGATCTTCCTGGTGACTCCGTGGGATGTACACGTGCAGCTCAGAGTAGCGTTAGATCGGCTTCTATTGCACGCGGTGCCTTTAGGGGGGCTGTTGTTAGCACTACATCTATCTTTCGTGAGGCAAAGTAACGGAGACTCGAACAACCGGGTTGAATTGGACGTGATTCCACTGTCCCACCACGCTGCTCACCCAAGCGTTGGCGACAAAGCATGACACATTCTCAGAACTGTAGTCACCTCGTCACTCCACTCGTGGTTTTGATTCTGCTGCCAGCGTCTGCTCGCTCAACAGAGACCGTGCTGTAGCCGCCCCGCTCTGTCGGGGCGCATCCGGGCACCTCGCCCGGAGCGGGGCGGCTGGATCTTCCCCGGCTCGAATGGTGGTATCCAGATACGCCAAGGAACGGGCGGGACGTCCGCCTGCGTGGCCGAAGCCACTTCGTCGCGGCGAAGGCCCGCGCTACTCAGATTCTCTCGTCGCAGGCCGCGATTTTTTCGAGGCGTTTACAGTTGATTATGCGGATTTGGCTGCCGCAGTTTGCGACCGCCAACGATACCCAGCCGCTCTTCACGACCGTACCATGATGAGCATCATTTTGAAGCGTTGGACGGCTTTCAGGGCGTGTGGCCGGTTCGCGGGCATCAGGATCAACTCGCCCGCCCGCACACGGCGGCCCTTGCCGGCGATGGTGATCTCGGCTTCGCCGTCGAGCACCTGCACCAACGCGTCGAACGGCGCGGTGTGTTCGCTCAATCCCTGCCCGGCATCGAAGGCAAACAGCGTGACCGAGCCGGTTTTCTTCTTCAGCACCTCGCGGCTGACGATCGCGTCGGCCTGGTAATCGACAAGATCAGACGGACGGGCTGCGTGGATGCCGAGACTTCTCTTGGATGTGGGTGATCGTTTGCGCGCCATGATGATTCTCCGTTGGTTTGCCAGTGACGGCAGCTTACCGAGTGACGGCGATGGGAACAAGCGAGAACGAGCGGTGCCACAAACGGGCGAGCGGCATCTGGTCACTGCCACCAAATCAACTGCGATATCCGATGTAGCGGCGTCTCCCTGCCCCGAAGGCTTTCGGGGTGAATGAAACGCCGAGGCGTTGATCAAAGGGTTTCGGCGGCTCGTTCACCCCGACATTGGATGTCGGGGCAGGGAGCCACCGCTACACCGGCCAGAGTCGCGGCGACGGTGATGATGTCCAGACACGCCAAGAAACGGGCGAGACGCCCGCGCTACTCAGATTTTCTCGTCGCCTGCGGCGATTCTCCGTAGGCGAGCGCGGTTGAGGGTGCGGATTTGACTGCGGCGACAGGTGAGTGTCAGGCGTTGGCCGGAGGCGAGAGTTTCCGGGATTGCATCCCAAATCTTTTTGCGGTAGTCGTTTGCCGAGCCAGCGACTCTCGGTGGCATTGGCGTTGCCAGGGCGGCGTGGCGCAACGCGCGCTTCCGGTTGAAGCGTGTGACGGAACAGGAGTGGCCAATTCAAACCATAGACAATGGATGACAGCGCAAATACGAGCCCATGGCCGCCCAAGGCACCATCGCTGATTCACAATTGGCTGAGTCTGCTGGGGTTGATTGTGGCAGCCGGCAGTTTTTTCGCTGTCCTTTGTTTGTTGGCGATCGATTTCTTTGCCCAGTTCAGCAATCCGTACATGGGCATCCTGACCTACTTCGTCGCCCCCTTCTTTTTGATTACCGGACTCATTCTGGTCGTTGCCGGCATCATCGTGGAACGCCGTCGGTTGGTGCAGCGTGGCCGCGTCGCACTGACACTGTTTCCCATCATCGATCTGAACCGGCCCCGGCACCGTAAATTGCTCGGCAGCCTGGGCGGATTCGCTGTCGTGTTCCTTCTGCTGACAGCCATTGGCAGCTATCGCAGTTATCATTTCACCGAATCGACGCGGTTCTGCGGACAGACCTGTCACGCGGTGATGCGGCCCGAGTTCACCGCCTACCAGAACTCGCCACACGCACGCGTCACCTGCACGGAATGCCATATCGGCCCCGGTGCGACGTGGTTCGTGCGCTCCAAGTTGTCCGGCAGTTACCAGGTCTACGCGACCCTGTTCGACAAGTATCCGCGGCCGATTCCGACCCCTGTGAAAAACCTCCGCCCGGCTCAGGAGACCTGCGAACAATGCCACTGGCCGCAGAAATTCTACGGCGCGGTGGAAAAGGTCGGCACGCATTTCAAGTACGACGAGAAGAACAGCCCGTGGACGGTGGAACTGTTGCTCAAGGTGGGCGGCGGCGATCCGACGCACGGGCCGGTCGGCGGCATCCACTGGCACATGAACGTCGCCAACAAGGTTGAGTACATCGCGACAGACGAAGCGCGGCAGAAGATCGCCTGGATTCGCTTCACGGATTCCAAGGGCAACACCACCGTGTACGAGGCGAAAGAGAACAAACTGAAGCCTGCACAGTTGGCCAGCGCATCCGTGCGGCGGATGGACTGCATTGACTGCCACAACCGGCCCACGCACATCTTCCGCTCGCCCGACGAGGCGGTGGACTCCGCGATGGCGCTGGGGAGGATCGATCCGGCGTTGCCCTCGATCAAGAAAAACGCCGTCGACGCGCTGGCCGCCGTCTACCAGACCACCGCCGAAGCCCTGCAGAACATCGCCGACCTGCTGACGAAGAAGTACGCGTCGGCCAACCTCGCGACCGTCCAGCGCGCCATCGCCGAACTCCGGAAGATTTACCAGGCGAACTTCTTTCCCGAAATGAAATCGCGCTGGAAGGTCTATCCCAACAACATTGGCCACCTTGAATGGCCCGGCTGTTTCCGGTGCCACGACGGCCAGCACGCCAGCGCCGAGGGCAAGACGATTTCTGTTGACTGCAACAGTTGCCATACGATTATCGCCCAGGGAGCGGGGACGGACTTGAAAACGCTCAGCGCCCAGGGATTTGAATTTCAACATCCGTCGGAGGAACTCGCCGACGCATGGAAAGGTCAAAAATGCAGCGACTGCCACAACGGCGGCTCGATGTGATCGGCGTGGCGCTGGTGTTGCTGGCTGCCATCATGGCCGCGCCAGCGGCAGAGATCTCTTGTCTCAAATGCCACGGCAAGGAGCAGGGGCTCTATGCGCAAAGCGCACACGCGCAGGCCGGGCTGACGTGTGTGGATTGCCACGGCGGCGATCCCAAGGTGAACGACGAGACCGCGCACGCTACCGACAACTTTAAGCGGCCAGATAACAAACGCGGCATCGCTGAACTCTGTGCCAGTTGTCACAGCGATGTGCGCCGGATGAATCCGTACGGCCTGCCTACCGACCAACTCGACCGTTACAAGACCAGCAAGCACGGCGAGCAACTGTTCGAGCACAACGACCAGAACGCGGCCGTTTGCACCGATTGCCACGGCGTACACGATATTCTCTCATCGAAGGCACCGGCCAGCCGCACTTGCCCGACCAACGTTCCGCAGACTTGCAGCCGCTGCCACAGCGACGCGAAGCTCATGGCTCAGTATCAACTGCCCGCTGACGTCGTGACGCAGTACAAGACCAGTTATCACGCCCAATTGCTCTTCGAGAAGGGCGACCTGAGCGCGCCGACCTGCGTCACCTGCCACGGCAACCACGGCGCGACGCCGCCGGGCACCAAGGAAGTCGGCCAGGTCTGCGGCAAGTGCCACATCCGCCAGCGCGAGTTGTTCGAGAAAAGCCCTCACGCAGAGGCGGCCACAGCCGGGTTGTTCAGCGAATGTGTCAGTTGCCACGGCAATCACGGAATCCAGAAGGCGTCGCTCGCGTTGTTCGATGAGAGTTGCGTGCACTGTCACGCCAATAATCCCAAACAACTGGGCGTGCGCGATGCGGTGGCCGGTCTGATCCGCAAAGAGCAAAGCGCCTACGGACACGCGGCCGCCACAGTCCACGACGCCACCGTGCGTGGTCTGGCGACGGACGATGACCAACTGTTATTGCAGGAAGCCAAGACGCAGGTCACGCAACTGGAAGCGCTCCAGCACACGCTCTCTCTCCAACAACTGAAGCCTGTGGCCGCGCATTCCGGAGAGATCCTCAACCAAGCGATCACGGACATCTCGGGCTTGGAGCGGTTCGAGCGCTGGAAACGACTCGCGCTCGGCCCGATTTGGGGGTTCCTCATGGTGATGGCGGTGCTGTTCTGGGCGAAACGAAGACGGCTTGAGGTAGGGCGCGACTCCGTAAACGACACGCGAGCAGGCCGCCGGGCGCGCCCAGAGGACACAACCAGCGGACGGCCCGGCGGTCCGTCCCCACCAGTTTCAGGATGAACACCGAGCAAAAAGTCTCCCGGCGAATGTTTCTGGATTGGCTGTTGACCGGCGGCCTGATCGCGTGGGCGATTGCGTTCGCCGCGCCGGTGCTCAGCTACGTCTGGCCGGCGCAGCGCCGAGGACCGAGTGCACAAACGGTTTCGGCGGGCAAGGCAGCGGACTTCGCTGAATGGCAGACGAAAATCGTCGCCGTCAACGGGTATCCGGTCATCGTGATCCGTACGCCGCAGGGTTTTAGTGCGTTCTCGGCCATCTGTACGCACCTCGGTTGCATCGTTGGCTGGGATGCGCAGCGGCGGCAAATTGCTTGTCCGTGTCACGCGGGGTTTTTCGACATCAACGGCCGCCCCGTTTCCGGTCCGCCGCCGCGGCCGCTGGCCAAGCAGGGCGTGATGGTCGTCAACGGGGAAGTGATGGTGAAATCCACATGAGCCGCACGCGCGAACGCAATCATTGCTCATGTAGCGGCGCTTCTGCGAAGCGCCGGACGCCCGCCGCAACCGAACGGCCCGCGCTCCATTCACCCCGAAAGCTTTCGGGGCAGGGAAGCGCGACTACGACGACACCGCGATGAGTCTCTACCCAAAGCTCCGCGCCTGGTTGGGCCAACGCATTGACATCGGCGTGGTGGAGAAGTTCGTCGATGAGCAGGTGCACAAACCGCTGCCCAAGGAAACGGGCTTCTGGCATACGTTCGGCAGTTTGTCGCTGTTTCTGTTTCTCAACCAGGTCGTCACGGGCATTCTGCTGATGATTTATTATCGGCCGACGACGAACACCGCGTTCGAGAGCGTGCGTTTCATCATGACCAAGGCGCATTTCGGCTGGCTGATCCGCGGGCTGCATGCATGGGGGGCGACGCTGATGATCCTGTGCGTGCTGGTGCACATGATGCGCACCTATTTCATGGGCGCGTACAAAAAACCACGGGAGCTGACCTGGGTGCTGGGCGTGTTTATCCTTGGTTGCACCGTCACCTTCGGATTCACCGGCTATTTGCTCCCGTGGAACCAGCTTTCGTATTGGGCCACTACCGTCGGCACCGAGATCACCGGCGCGATTCCGCTGGCAGGCCAGTATATGAAGCTGCTGCTGCGCGGCGGCGAAGGCGTCACGGACGAGACGCTGGCCCGGTTCTACGTGTTGCACGTCGTGGTGCTGCCGTGGGTGCTGACGATGCTGATCGTGGCGCACTTGTTCCTGATGCGTGTGCAGGGGTTGGCCACGCTGGAGCGGGTCGGTGAAGAAAAACCGATCGATACGGAGAACGGCGTCCCGTTTTTCCCCCACCACGTCTTGAAGGAGGGCGTGGTCTTCAGCCTGCTCGTCGGCGCGCTGGTAACGTTGATCGTGCTCTGGCCGGTCGAATTGGGAGAGAAAGCCGATCCGTTCGTGACGCCCGAAGGTATCAAGCCGGAGTGGTACTTCCTGTCCACGTATCAGTTGCTGAAGTATTTTCCAAAGACGCTCGGCCTGTTTGTGTCCCTGATTCCGCCGTTGCTGTTGCTGGTTTGGCCATTCCTCGACCGAAGTCCCGAGCGTCATCCCAAAAAGCGCCCCGTTGCCGTGAGCATCGGTGTGGCCGCTTTGGTGCTGGCGCTCGTCTTCGGCCTGCTCGGCTATTTTTCCGAGCGCAACACCACGTTCGGCGGCCGCCCGTATCATATCGACATCTATGGCGTGCCGCATCCGCAACAAACAGGCGGTGAACGATGACAAGCTGTCAGATGCCGCCGCTTCACCGCCAAATTGTCAGTTGAGTTTCTGATCTCCATCCGGAGTCACTGCGCGAAATCACGCGGCGCGACGGGTGTATCTGGATACCACCACCGAGAAAGGGCGGGTATTGTAGACCGTCTCTGCGAGGCGGCGCGCCGGTGGGCATCGAAGACCACGCCGACTCACAGAGTCGGCCTACAACGGTGGCAGTGCTCAGATGCGCACGGCGCGACCACCGTGGCAAAAGCCAGTTGCAAAATCTTCGGTTTTATCTAGACTCGCGGTGGCAAGGCCATTGTTAAATCGACGGCAAGCCAAAACCGACAACGGGAGGACCGATGAGAACAACGGTGAATATTTTTTTGATGCTCGCAGTCGTAAGGTTTGTCTTCGGCACATGCTTCGCCGAGACGCGTGATCCTGCGAACTACGTGGGTTCAAAAGTCTGCGGCATCTGCCACAAGAAAAACGAAGACGGCAACGCGTTGGCCAAGTGGCAAGCAGGACCGCACGCCAAGGCGTCCGAGTTGCTCGGCACGCCCGAGGCGAAAGCCGCCGGCGCCAAGGTCGGCGTCGACAGTCCTCAGACCAGCAACAAGTGCTTGAAGTGTCACTCGACCGCCTACAACTTCACCGAGTCGGTAGCGACCGAAAAGATTAAACCCGAAGAAGCCGTTTCCTGCGAATCCTGCCACGGCCCGGGAAAGAAATACATGGCGAAGTCCACGATGGAAGACCGCGCGAAAGCCGTTGAGGGCGGACTGGTTTATCCCGCTTCGAAGAGCTGCGAGCTTTGCCACAACGACCAGAACCCAACGTGGAAACCCGATCGCTACACCACGAAGGACGGCAAGAAGGTCGGCTTCGATTACGACCAGGCCTTTGAGAAGATCAAACACCCGGATCCCCTCGTTAAGCATTAGGTCGCAGGCAATGGGGGAGTGGCCATGGGAAACCCCGGCAAATTGGAAAAGGGCGTCGCGGCAAGACTGATAGACACGCTGGCGTCGGTCAAGTTTGCGTTTGCCGTCGTGGTTGTTATCGCGGTCGCGTGTGTGGCGGGAACGATGCTGCCGCAGGGCACGGACGTCGCGGCCTACCTCCACAAACATCCGGAAGCCGGCGGACAAATCGCGCTGTTGGGCACTCTCGGTCTGACGCGCGTTTTCTACTCATGGTGGTTCATCGGACTGCTGTGCGTGCTCGCCGCCAGCGTGGCCGTGTGCAGCGCGCGCCGCTTTGCCACCGCGCAGCGCACGACCGGTTTTGCCCGCGGTCGCGCGCTCGGCTCGATGCTCACGCACATCAGCATTCTGTTGATCCTTGCGGGAGGCGTCATCCGCGGCGTGTGGGGCGAAAAAGGGTACATCGAATTCCATGAGGGCGACACTAAAGCGCAGTTCATCGTCGAAGGCAATGAGAGGCCGCTTCCGTTCGCCCTTCATCTGGCCAAGTTCGAGATCGAAACGTACGCGGCCAAACCGGTGAAGCGGGATGACGACCCGGACCAACTCCTCGTTGCGTGGCCGGAGAAGAATCTGAAGGCCGCGTTGCCCATCAAGCTCGACGTCGAGCAACAGTTCGCGGATTTTCGCATCAAGATTCTCAGGTACGTCCCAGATTTCAGCATCGACATGAGCACGCGCGAGGTCACCAGCCGCTCCAACGAACCGCGCAACCCCGCCATCCTCGTGGCCGTCGCCGGCCCGAATTACCAGAACCATCACTGGCTGTTCGCGAGATTTCCCGATTTCGCGATGCCCACGAAGGACGGCCACGCCAGCCCCGACCAGAAGTCGGGGTTGCAGATGGTGTATGAGAATCACGCCACCGCGAAGCCGCAGCGCATCGAAGGGCCGATCAAGAGTTTCAGGAGCACGCTCGATGTTATCCAAGGCGACAACGCCGTGGTGCGGGCCAAGACGATCGAGGTCAACAGCCCGTTCTCGTACAAGGGCTACACGTTCTATCAATCGGGGTACAACCCGGACGACCTCTCTTACACCTCGCTACAGGTTGTGAAAGATCCCGGCGTGCCAGTAGTGTACGCGGGGTTCTCGCTGATGATCGTCGGGTTGTTCGTCGTGTTCTACCTCAACCCGTGGCTCAATGCACGAAGGGAGAAGTTGTGAAGCTGTTCGTCGCCGGCTTAAGTTACAAGACTGCACCTGTTGAGGTGCGCGAGCAGCTTGCGGTGACACCTTCCAAACTGGTCTGCCGCGCGTGCCGCCTGAAAATCTGCGGCGATCTCGACGAGGTGGTGTTGCTCTCAACCTGCAATCGCGTCGAGATCTACGGGACAACGCCGCGCATGACGGGCCGGATCGATTCCATTTTTCGGTTGTTGACGCAAAGTGCGCGCGATTTCAGGCCGCTCGTTTACGTGCGAGAGGACGCGGAAGCGGTGCGACATCTATTCTCCGTGGCGAGCGGCTTGGATTCCATGGTTCTTGGCGAAACGGAAATCACGGGCCAGGTGAAGCACGCCTATGAAACAGCTTACGCGGCGCGGCTCACGGCCAGCGTGTTGAATCGCGTGTTCCAAAAGGCTTTGCAGACGGTGAAGGAAATTCGTTCGCGCACCGGGATCGGCCGCGGCGCGACGTCCGTTGGAAGCGTGGCGGTCGAGCTGGCCGAGAAAATCTTCCGCGGCAGCCTCTCGAAAAAGACGGTGATCATCATCGGCGCGGGCAAGATGGGCGAAGCGTGCGTGCGGCATTTGGCGAAGAAGGGCGCGAAGTCCATTCTCGTTTCCAATCGCTCATACGACCGCGCGGTGGCCTTGGCTACGGAGTTCAACGGACGCGCCGTCCGTTTCTATGATTGCCTGACGGCGATGGCCGATGCCGACATCGTGGTCAGCTCGACAGGTTGCCCGCAGACAATTTTGCATCGGCCCGACGTGGAGAAGTTGATGCGCGCGCGGCGGAATCGGCCGTTGTTCCTGATCGACATCGCGGTGCCGCGCGACATCGATCCCGATGTGCAGCGACTCGACAACGTTTACCTGTACAACATCGACGACTTGGAGGCGATCGTGCGCGAGAACGTGCGGTCGCGCGAGCAGGAGTTGGCGTTGTGCCATCAGATCATCGACATGCGGGTGGCGGCGTTGATGGCTAAACTCAACCTCGAAAAGGAGCGGCTCTATGACGTGGGCCTTCAATCTCAGCCTGGCTGGGTATCTCACAGCTCTGCTGTTCTCGGCAGCTAACCTGTTCTCGAAGAAAGGGCGGTTCGCCTCGATTGCGACCGTGTTCCTGTCGGCGGGCGCGCTGGCGCAAACGACGTACATGATTCTGCGTTGGCTGGCGGCGGGCCGCGCACCGTTCAGCAACATGTTCGAGTCGATGGTGCTGTTTGCGTGGACGATTGTCGTCGTGTATTTGGCTCTGCAGGTGCGCCGCGAAATTCCCGTGCTCGGCACTGCGACGGCGTTGCTGGCCGTGTTGACGCTGGCGTATGCGAGCACCTACGAGACGAAAATCCAGCCGTTGATGCCGGCGCTGCGCAGCAACTGGCTGACCGTCCACGTCTTTACTTGCTTCCTCGGCTACGGCGGGTTTGCGATCGCCGCGCTGTCGAGCATTGGCTACCTCGTCACGCCGAAGAGTCGTCCGCAGATTGAAGTTGCCTTCGACACGGCGACAGCGAAGACGATCTCGTTCGGTTTCCTGTTCCTCACGGCGGGCATCATCACCGGCGCAGTGTGGGCGAATTCGGCCTGGGGAACATACTGGTCTTGGGATCCGAAGGAAACGTGGTCGCTGATTACCTGGTTCATCTACGCCGTGTTCCTGCATTGCCGCTTCATGCGCGGTTGGAAAGGCAAACGCGCTGCGTGGATTTCCGTCATCGGTTTCGCGTCCGTCATTTTCACCTACTACGGCGTGAATGTCCTGCTGGGCGGGTTGCACAGTTATGCGACCTCATGAACAGCTTCTGGCTTGTCACCCTGAGCGAAGCGAAGGGCCTCTGCATGCATGCTCACGAGCGAGCAAACCAGCAGAGGTTCTTCGCCCGCCCCGAAAGCTTTCGGGGCAAGCTCAGAATGACAGCGTTTGGAGGCGTGCATGGTTTCTGACGGCAGTGCTGATGGTGGTGTTTTCGTGCACTTCGTGGGCCATTGAGAATTCTGACTGTTTCGCCTGTCATTCTGACCGGACGCTGACCAAGACCAACGCGACCGGCAAAGCAATCTCGTTATTCATCGACGAAACGAAATTTGGCCGGTCGATCCACGCCAAGAACCTCTGCACAAGCTGTCACACGGACATCACTGATCTGCCGCATCCCGAGAAACTCAAGCCGGTCAGTTGCAGCCAGTGCCACCGGGTGGAGACGGAAATCTATCTCAAAAGCGATCACGGCCAGGCAATTCACAAGGGCGTGTCGGAAGCGGCTTCCTGTCAGGATTGCCACGGCAATCCACACGAGTTGCTCAATTACCGCAATCCGGCGTCACCGGTGTTCCGCATCAATCTCCCCGAGACCTGTGGGCGTTGCCATGGCAGCACCGCGGAGATGGAGAAGTTCCACCTGCGCCAGCGCAGTCCGATCGTGAGCTACGAGAAGAGCGTCCACGGCATTGCCCTTCTGCAAAAGGCGGAGATGAACGCCGCGGTCTGCACGGATTGCCACGGTTCGCACGACCTGCACAAATCCACCAATCCCGCTTCCAAGCTCTACTGGCAAAACGTCCCCAATACCTGTGGGAAATGCCACGAGAACGTGGAGCAAACCTACATGCGCAGCGTTCACGGCCAGGCGGTCAAGGCCGGCGTGCGCGATGCGCCTGTCTGCACGGACTGTCACGGCGAGCACACGATCACCGCGGTCAAACTCGCCACCTCCCGGGTATCCCCGGCCAACATCCCTGAGGCGTGCGGCCAGTGTCATGCCGCACAACGGATCGTCACGCAGTACCGTTTGCCACCGAACGTGTTCAGTACCTACATTCAAAGTTTCCATGGCTTGGCTTTGCAGGGTGGGAACCTTACCGCCGCCAGTTGCGCCTCCTGCCACGGCGTGCACGACATCCTGCCCGCCAGCGATCCCCTCTCGATGATCAACCCGAAAAACCTGCCTCAGACCTGCGGCAAGTGTCATCCGGGCATTGGCACCCGGCTCAGCGCCGAATTCTTCCGGATCCATGCTCCGCCCGGCGCGGCGGAAGGCAAACCGTGGATCGTGAATTTCATCACGCGGCTCTACATTGTGCTGATTGCGCTGACCATCGGTGGAATGGCGATATTCAACTTCCTCGACTATCTCTGCAAGACCCGCGCCCACATCCGCGCCGTGCGGGCAAGCGACGGCGAGCCGCGTCTGACGCGTTGGATGCGCGCCCAACACTTCTTGCTGATGGGTTTGTTCATCCTGCTGGCATACACCGGCTTCGTGCACAAATTCCCCGATGCGGCGTGGAGCTGGCCGTTCCGCGCGCTGTCCAACGGCAGCTACCTGCGGGGGATGATTCACCGCGTCTGCGGCTGGACGTTTGCCGTCTTTTTCGTGGTCCATCTGACTGCATTGGTGGGCACGCGCCAAGGCCGGGCGAACTTGCGCGCGCTATGGTTTGCCTGGGCTGACCTGAAGGATGTCTTCGCTCAGTTGGCCTTCAATCTCGGCCTACGCCGGACGCCGCCGCCGCACCGGCGCTGGAACTACGCAGAGAAGGCGGAGTACTGGGCGCTGGTCTGGGGCTCGGTGGTGATGATCATCACGGGCGTGATGTTGATTTTTACCGAGACGGTGCTGCGGTTGCTGCCGAAGGTCTGGCACGACGTGGCGCAGGTGATTCACTACTACGAAGCGTTGCTCGCGACGCTGGCAATTCTGGTCTGGCACTTCTACTGGGTGATTTTCGATCCCCAGGAATATCCAATGAACCCCGCATGGCTCATCGGAAAGAAAGCGCCGCACAAGTCGCGCACAGTCGAACCCGCACGGGAAGGAGAAGAAAACGACAAGGGCCACGTTTCGACACAACAAAGTGATTGATTTTGGGTGCGAAACTGTGCAGTTTGGCGGGCATGGCACTGCGGCTGACGCCATGGCTCGATCGGAACCATCCGTTGCCAACAGTCGTAGAGAAAGTGAGACGGCAATCGTTTTGTGACGAGACCGGACCTTGTTATTCTGGCATATTGGCTGCCATGGAGAGAGAGCGGAGGAGGAAGACAATGCTTGGGAACTCTGTACTCAATCTTAAATCGCTCGTGAACGTCGTGGTCGTCGCTCTGGCTGCCTTGATCGCTCTGCCAACACACGCCACAGCGCCAAATGGCGCGCAGCTTATATCCGTGGGCGTGGGCGGCGACCTGACTTCAGGAGGGCAGGTATTTTATCGGATCAGCCTTGATGTCACAAGCCCGGGTGACTTGAAAGCCACAGCTTCGATCCAAGGCCGTCGGTGGCGAACGACGAAGTTTTCAGTGCTCGCCAGCTCCGTGGATTCGCTCGGCATCCAGTCTTTCATCAGTGCCCCGGTTTCCATCCCGACAAACTTTGTCGGCAATGCGAAATTGCGGGTCAAGGTGACTTATGACAAGAAACGGATCGGCAGCAAAACAGTCTTGGTTACGATCAATGCGTCTCCTCCTTCTCCCACCGCCGCTCCTCCAACGACGTTGTACGATGTCGGGTTCGGTACTTCGGTCCTCCTCACCAACGTTGCTTCGACGAACGGATTGACGCCCCCGTTGACCTACTCATGGAAGATCACTGATACAGACGTGCGCACCAATGCGACGATCAGCAATGCCAGCTCAAACATCGCCAGATTGACGACGTTGTCCGTCACGAATTTCATTCCCGTGGCTGGAGGAGTGGGTCTGATTCCTGTGGACAACGACGAAATGACCAGGAGCACCTACCACCTCAAGGTCACCGTGACCGACACCGTGCTGATAAACATCGGAACTCTGACGGTGACTTCGGCCAGCATGTCTCCGGGACAACCGTACCTTCCGCTGGGCGAAAAGCAGTACTTCTCGCAGTTGAGCGATGATACGAATTCAGTTCCTACATACTCTTGGAGCCTGCTTGGAGGTCCGTCAGGTTCGACGGCCACACTGGGCGCCAACACAACAGCCTTCACCTGGCTGCAGCCTGATCGGGAAGGTGACTATACGATTCAAAGCACAGTCATACTCAGCAACATCAGCACCAGCGTCCGCACGACGAATGTATCGACCTTTGTGGTGACCGGTGCCAAGTATGAGGGCATTGCCACCTGCGCCTCTTGCCACGGCCCGTTCCCACAGGTCGGGCTGACGGACATGGTCACCCCGTGGAGCCAGACCGGCCACGCGACGATGGCTCAACGCGGTGTTGATGGTCTGCTTTCACCCTCTTACAACGAAAGCTGCTTCGTTTGCCATACCTTGGGTTACAATCAGGCGCCGCTAGCGGCGTCGAATGGGAACTTCTATGCCGTCGAGAAACAACTTGGCTGGACGTTCCCGACGGTGCTGCAGACGGGCAACTATGCGACGATGCCCACGAACCTGCAGAACCTCGCCAACATCCAGTGTGAAAGTTGTCACGGCCCCGGCAGTCAGCATCCCAGCCAATCGACGAGCTTGAACGGCGCCGTCTGCGCGAGTTGCCACGAAGACGGCAGCCACCACGTCAAGCCGCAGCAGTGGGAACTTTCACCACACGATGTGGCATACGAGGCACTGTCCGAATCAGAAGGCACCAGCGCCACTTGCGCCCGCTGCCACGCTCCGATGGGTTTTGTGGATCGGCTCAAAGGCAAGAATCCCATTCGCACTGGAACAGGCAATCTCAGTTGCCAGACCTGCCACGATCCGCACGTCAACCCAGCCGCCGGTGCGCATCAACTCCGCGTCTATGACACGGTGACTCTGGACGACTCAGTGGCTCCGACGCCACCGACGTTGACCGGCCAGGGCACCTCCGCGACGTGCATGTCCTGCCACAACGCGCGACGGAGCCCGCCGCCGACATATTCCTCCTCCACCACGTTACCGCACGATAGCACGGCCACTGACGTGCTGTTGGCCATCCGTGCCTCCACGAATGTCATGGCCATTGTGAGTGGGGCGATGAACGTGATCGCGACCGTGACGCTGGAGAATTCCGCTCACCATACCGTAGCCAAATGCGTCGATTGCCACATGTTCCAGGGATCCAACACCGTCGGCGACCACACCTTCAGCATGACCGACAGGCTGACCGATGCGGACAATGTCGCCGCCTGCAACCAATGCCATGCCGGCGTGGATCCTGTCACCGACTTCGACCACGTGTCCGTCCTCACCTCCGGCCGCCCTCACGGCGGCGATTATGACGGCAGCGGCATCACCGAAGGCGTGCAAACCGAAGTGGATGGCGTGCTGACGAACCTGGTGACCAAGATGCTCGCCACGGGCATCACGCGAGGGTCAGGCGGTTCGGCTTGGACCTCACTCACCAACTCCGCCTCCTATCCAGTCATTTACGCCGCGCAGCGCAACGCCGTCTGGAACGAGTTCTTGATCGAGCGCGAACTGAGCCGCGGGGTCCACAACACGCGTTTCGCCGTCGGGCTGCTGCAATGGAGCTACACGGTCCTGAGCACGAACACAGGTGGGCGTGCGTACAGTGACGACTTCCCCAACGCTGACATCCTCTATCGCTAGAATAAGGAGAGGCAACCTGTGAGCACGACCGGCCAAACAGGTGCAGTACAGAGACGGACGCTCCGACCTGGAGCCATCGTCGGCATCATTGGCGGGATTGCCCTGGCGGTTGTGGTCATCTCGTGCGCGACGGTGGACCGGGTGGTCATGGCGCCTCCAATGATTCCCGGCGCGAAGTACGTGGGCATGGACCAATGCGGGCTTTGCCACGAGAAAGAGGTCAAGAACTTCAAGCTGGCCTCCCACGCCCGCATCCAGATCCCCGGCGAAGGCGAGCGCGTTCAGGGCGAAGGTTGCGAGTCGTGCCACGGCCCCGGCAGCTTGCATGTGGACGCGGGCGGCGGCAAGACCAACATCGTCAATCCCGCCAAAAGCCCGGATGCCTGCTTCCAATGCCACCTCGATAAGAATGCTGAATTCAGTCTGCAGCATCATCACCCGGTCAAGGAAGGGCGCATGAGTTGCATCGACTGCCATGATCCACACGGCGAAGACATTAACCGGCCCAAAGGGATGATGGTTGTGCGGGTCAATGACCAGTGCGCGCAGTGCCACCGCGAACAGAGCCGTCCGCACGTATTTGAGCACGAAGCCCTGCGCGAGGGCTGCACGACCTGCCACAATGTGCACGGCTCGATCAACGATAAGATGCTTGCCGAGCGCGACAACAATCTGTGCTTGAAATGCCATGCCCAGGTCGCCATGCCTCATACCTCTGGCACGACATTCATCGGCAACTTCGATCACACGCCGTTCCTGAGCCGGGGCACGTGTTTCAGCGCGGGCTGCCACACCGCGGTGCACGGGTCGGACATCAACTCGCACCTGCGGTATTGAGCCTCGTTGATTCATGAACCGCATCGCATTCCAACAACCCATCACCTTGATCCTTTGCCGCAACCCCGACAGTGTGTCGGGGCTCGCAGACTCGGCTCCCCCGCAAGCGGGGGGAGGAGATTTTCCCTCTCCCTTTCCAAGGGAGAGGGTCCGGGCGAGAGTTGAGCCGTTGGCGGAGTGTTGTTGGTTTGAGCGCATCACGATAAGCACGCTACGAATAATCCGGCTGGGAACACGCTCATGAAGAGATCGATCCTGAAGACGTTCCTGGTCACCGTCCCGGTGTTTGCGTTCGCGGCGCGCCCTGTCTTCGCGGACGAAACTAATACCGTGGCCGAGCCGAGCGTGACGGTTACACCGATGGCCCAGTACGTGACAGTGCGCGGCGACGCGGCAAAATTCCGTGAAGACTGGGGAATCAAGGACGGCTGGACAGGCGGCATCGAGGATGCCACGTATCATCAGAAGCTCGGCAAAGACTGGCAGTTGAATCTGCAAGGCCGGGCAATTTTCGATGCGGAAGATTACAGGTTGCGGCTGGAGATTGTGAACCCGAACGTCGGCTTTGTGCGCGCGGGCTTCACCGAGTTCCGCACGTATTACGATGACAACGGCGGATTTTTCCGTTCGTTCACCCCGTCCTCCTTCCAGTTGGGCCGCGACATGTTTGTCCGCAACGGCGACATCTTCTTCGAAACCGGTCTGACGCTGCCGAATCTGCCGAAACTGACGCTCGGTTACGAACGACAATTCCAAGACGGCGGCAAGTCCCTTCTGGAGTGGGGCCCGGTCACACAGGGTGCCACGACCCGGAACATTTTCCCGTCGTTCAAACAGCCGACTGAAACGACCGACATCATCAAGCTGGGAGTCGAACACGACATCACCAGCGTCCACATTGCTGACCAGTTCCGTTTCGAGCATTTTCATCAGGACACGACGCGGTTCGACGCTGCCACCAACCTCGTCTCCGGCGGGGCCCAAACCGTGGCGATCCATGAAGATTACCGCCACGACTCATTCTACAACACGTTCCACATGGACCAGCACGTCAACGACAAGGTGTACTGGTCGATGGGCTACATGTTCACCACGCTCGATGGCGGCGGCAACCTGGCTATGAACACACAGCCATTCACCACGCCGTTCGCCAACGATTGGCGGGCGCAAGCAATCGCTGTGGACCTGGATTCGCACGTGGTTAATCTCAACACGATGTTCGGCCCGTTTGCCGGGCTGAGCTTGTGCGCCGGGCTGCAAGCCGAGCGCACGTCGGGCAATGGATTCAGCGATGCACTGTTAACGGCCATCGCCGGCACCGGGACGACCAATGCGCCGAGCGCGCTTATCCTCAGCACCACGGACAAGGACAGCCTCGAAGAGACCTTCGGAATGCGCTACACCAAGATTCCGTTCACCACGCTTTACACCGAAGGCAAATGGATCGAACAACAGATAAACCTCGGCGAACGTGAAACGGGCGACCCGGCGACGGCCTTCACGCGCCGAACCGACACCGATATCTTTCGGCAGGACTACACCGTCGGCTTCAACACCGCGCCTATTCCTCGCGTGACGCTTGCGGGCCGCTATCGCCACAGCATCTACCAGAACGACTACGAACACGAAGTGGACACTGGCGTCAGCGCTCTTGGTTATCCCGCGTTTATCACCGGCCAAGACTTCATCGAGGATGAAATCATGACCAAGCTGACCCTGCATCCCTGCCGCTATTTCAATATGGCGTTCAAGTACCAGAAGCTGGCCACCGATATCAAAACGACCACTGAGTCGGTTCCGTTGCTGGCGCGCGGCGGCGAGTTGCTGTCCGGCAACTTCGACGCCAACATCTACAGCGTCAGCGCCACCGTCACTCCGATCACGCGGTTGTACCTGACGGGACTGTTCTCGTTGCAGGACACGCGGACCATCGCGTTCGCCAACGGCAATCCCGCCGTGATCCCGTATCATGGCAACGTTTGGACCGCGATGGGCACCGCCGGCTATGCGCTCGACAACAAGACCGACGTGAACGTCGAATACACCTACTCTCGCACGGACAACTCCACCGTCAACGCCTCCGCAGGCTTGCCGCTGGGACTGTCTGATCAGCGAACCGGTTTGCTCGTCGGCCTCACGCGGCGAATCTCCAACAACGTCATGGCCCGTGTGCGCTACGGATTCTACAACTACAACGACCGCAGCGGCGGCGGCATCGACAACTACACCGCCCACCTCGCCAGCGCCAGTTGCACCGTCCGGTTCTAGCCGGTTTTACTCTACCGGAGTAATGGTCACATAACCCGTTTCATTCGTTCCGGTGAAGAAACCGGCGCCGAAATCCTGCAACTGCAGCGCGGCGCCCTGGAACTTCACTGCCTTGCGAGTCCCGGGAGGCAGGAAGCTGCCGCTGAACGTCCCATTCTTCGGCGCAAGCTTCAGCGTCAGTTTGGTGACATTTCCGGGCAGGATCGTCACAGTGTTATCGGTCGCCACCATTACAGAATTCGACAACACAGCGCCAAGGTTCCCGCCGCCAAGCGTTAACATGACAGTGCCGGTGGTGTTGGTCAGGCTGAGCATCGGGCTGCCTTTGGCTGGGGCCACGTACTTCGAGCCGAGCAGCGTCACAACGTTGTTCGTGAAGCCCGCTGGATAAAAGTGGTTGGCAGGTACCGGCGGCTTGAACCAGTCCACGGTCGATTCGATGGCGTTATTGGTGATATTCAGCCAGCCAACACATGAACCCTTGTTCCCGTACAACAGGACATAGAGTGGACCCGTGCCGTATTTGGAAATTGGAACCGTGCCCGTCAGTTTGGTTCCATCTCCCAGCGTGCCGGATAACTTCCCGATCCCCGTGGTGGCGATGGTCAACGTGCCAAGGCCCCAGCCTTGAGGAAGGTTCGGATCGTTGTCTGCAGGTGGCGTCACCACGAAGGTGTACACGCCCGTCTGTGGACAAGCGTTTGCCTTGCTGAAGACCGCCAAATCCGCCACCAACTCCGACCGGAACTCGCCATTAGAGACCGTGCCTGTAATCTCCTCCGTGCCGTTCGTCAGATCGAGATGCAAAATCACTTGCCACGAACTCGATCCGCTCCCCGTGACTGCATTCGTCACATTCCCGCTTTGATCAAATTGTCCTCCGAACGCGGCGCGCCCTCCACCCATCGTCAGGTTTGCCGCAAACGAACCTGTTTCCGCCAGCACAAGCGTGAGAGACCCGGAACTCGCCTGCGAAGGCGCATTCGTCTGGATTGCCAAACCGTTATACGTGCCTTGAAAGGGAACGAAAGTCGCGGCCAACGCCAATCCCTGCCGAATTGTGTCGTTGTCCGTGTCCGCCACATACACATTGCCGCTGCTGTCCAGCGCAACTCCTATCGGCCTGTCGAAGCGCGCGGAACTGCCGGTGCCGTTGGCGTTACCGGACTTCTTGGCCGTCCCGGCGATGGTGGTCACCACCCAGTTCGTCCCCACCGGAGTGATCTTACGAATAACATCATTTCCTGCATCGGCGACATACAAGCTGTCGCTGGCATCCACCGCCAACCCCGAGGGTTGGTAGAACCGCGCGGTGTTGTTGTTGCCGTCAGCGCTGCCGGACGTCCCGGCCTTCCCGGCGATGGTGGTCACCACCCAGTTCGTCCCCGACGGCGCAATCTTGCGAATGGTGTTATTCCCATAGTCGGCGACGTACACATTGCCGGCGCTGTCCACTGCCAAACCTGCGGGACTTTCAAACCGCGCGGTGTTGTTGGTGCCGTCAGCGCTGCCGGACGTCCCGGCCTTCCCGGCAATGGTGAATACCCACCAGTTCCCCCCCGAGGGGACAATCGCGCGAATGGTGTTATTCCCATCGTCGGCGACATACACATTGCCGGTGCTGTCCACTGCCACACATACAGGATTGGAGAATAGCGCCGCACTGCCAAATCCGTCGACGCTGCCGCTAGCCCCGGCCGTCCCGGCGATGGTGGATACATCCCAGATCCCCGACCCCAAGGGGACAATCTCGCGAATCGTGCTATTCCCGTAATCGGCGACATAAAGGGTGCCATTACTATTGTTGATCGCGATGCCCGTGGGATAGTTAAACAAGGCGGAGGTGCCGATGCCGTTCGTGCTGCCGGTAGTCCCGGCCGTCCCACTAATAGTGGCCACCCCCCACTCCCCCAACAGAGGAATAGGACTAATCTCACGAATGGTGCTATTCCCATAATCAGCGACATAAATGTTGCCGCTGTTGTCCACCGCCACGCTCATGGGATCGTTAAACAACGCGCCGGTGCCAGCTCCATCGACGCTGCCGGTCGTCCCGGCCGTCCCGGCAATCGTAGTGAAATTGTATATCTGGGCGAAGACAGAATTCAGCCCCAAAGTCGGAATAACCGCTGCCAATAAGAACGCCTTGCCGAGTTTCATAAAATGTCCTTTCACACTGCCGGGTTCTGCTGTGATCATCCAGCGCGAGGATAAATTTCATCAGGCCGCTATTAAAGCGAAAATCCCCCGCTGCCGGTCTCCAGCGTTTCTGCCGACATTCGGCAACACTAGCATGACAGTGATGGTATCGCCAACATTACAGGAACGTCATGGAACACCGTCTCCAAAGCGGCCTAGCTTCCATTATATCACAGCGCCGCGTTTCCAACAACGTTGACTGTCACCGTGTTGAGCAATCCGCCCCGGGGCTGAGCTCCTGACTGGCCACCCCCAAGGACCGGGTTTCCCACCTGTTCCCACAGTACCAGAGAATAAACGATCCATCTCTCCATTACCCACCTCGCAGGAGAAGCGTATGACGAAGCCGATAACACAATGGGGTGGAGGCCGGCGCTGGCGTGTTCCTCGCTTGAGAGCATTCCCTCAGCTCCTCCCATCCAGCCCGGCAACGATTGGATGGATCGCCAACCTCTGCTATTCTTGGAACGTGGATGGTCTGCTTTCTCAGTTGTCGGGTTCATCGCCGAAACAAGGCGCGACACTCAACCGGCTCGGGGTTGTCGTGTTGGTGCTCGGACTAACCAGCGCCTGCCTTGTGTTTTGGATTGGACAGCGCCGGATTGCGAGACAGTCAAAAAGCGGAGCGACGACCACTACGGCAGGCGACTGGCAGGATGGCACCCTATCAGTTGAGGATTCCAAGAAAGCCTCTCGTGACGTTGAAATGTATTACGGCAAGATCGGATTTCTGATGGTCAGACTGTCCGACTGGTGGAAACGTCCCGAATCGAAAGCCATCGTCCTGGCAACCGCTTCAACCCTGATTGCGGCCGGCTGTTTCTTTGCCGCCCGCCGCCTGTCCCCCGACGCTTCGTCACCCTCCTGACAGTGCCGCCGCTTCGCGCTTGCTATTCCTTTGTCGAACGCGTCACAGCACGGCAGTTCTCAGAGTTGCAGGGCAAGCCTCATCGGACGTCACCGGGTCGCATCTCATTATTCTTCATTCTGACCTGGCCCGCCAACACAACCGGCAATCCTCGTTGATGGAAGCCGAGCGTAGCGAGACGCCGAGGGGTGATTGGGCGGCAATCCGCTCATCTGGTTTCATCGGGGCGGCTGGAAGTATTGATCATGAAGTCGATCACCGCCTCACTCACCTTGTTGGTCTTCAGGTCGATGATTTCGTCCGTACTCAGCCGATAAACCGTACGCGAGTTGCGGATTTGACTGAGGATGACTGTATCGCTGACCCCCGCTTTAACCAGCGCTTTGATGTCAGAAACACTCCCGGGCTGACCCTGATTGCTGCGCTGGACTGGCTGTGAATCTTGAACCACTGGCGACGGTGGTGGCGAACTGTAAACCACGGGTGGCGAGTAATAGGACACGGGCGGCGAGTAGTACACAGACGGGGGATAATAGTAGTCGTAGTAGTACGGCGCGCCGTAATAGGATAACGAAAACGCCCAAGGGTACCACGAACCGCCCCAATATCCACCATGGTAACCACCCCAATATCGACCATGGTAACCGCCCCAAGATCCACCATCGTGACCGCCCCAAGATCCACCATGAGACCAGCCACCATTTCCACCGTAATATCCGCCGTGGTAGCCAGCGGCTGCCAGTGTCCTTGGCGCAGCCAAGAGGCCGATACTGACGGCCACCGCGATTACCCCGACGAGTTTCGCCGCTCGTGTCATAACGCACCCCCTTCTTTTCATGAGAAACGCTACGCCTCACAGCTAAAACTGTCAACCCGCCGCTCAGCGCTCTGGACGGCGAACACCAAACAGCCAGCCGAGGTGCTGATCTCTGGGCGCTTTTTTGTTTGATGAATTCTTGCCGGGCGCGTAGGAATGGTCGCATGAAACGATTCTCTCCCATCCTCCTGGCGTGTGTGCTGGCAATCCCGGCCTCTGCTCAAGATGCCAAAACCAATGCCGCACCTGAATTGAAGAAAACAGCCACGGCTGGCCCAGCCGTCACCACACCGGACATCCAAACACCGGGGCTGTCTTTCCCCGTGTCCGCAGGCGTTGTCAGCGCTCCATTCGTTGTGACCAACGGCTATCTTTATCAGCCAGCCCCTCAAACAGGTGTTACCGAGGGGGGCAAAGCGATCTACAGTTTCACGATCACCAATGCTGGAAACTATGTGATTCACGCAGTGGTGAATGCGCCCGCCATGGAGTCGAACTCGTTTTACTTGAATATTGACGGTCCGCCGGAAGATCCCACCATGATCTGGGACATTGACGTAACGACTGGATTTGCCGAGCGGGTCGTTAGCTGGCGGGGGGACGGCTCGGATACCGACGATCAATTTGTTCCCAAGCGTTTCAACCTTGCTTCAGGCATGCATAAACTCGTCATTCATGGCCGGGAACCCGACGTGCAATTGAAAACCATCTCCATACTTCCCGCCGTCGCCAACTAGTCCGCGTAAAAGCAGAAAGGCAGCCTGGATGGACGGCTCCATGTCGACCGTCTTTTTGGATTTTCCCACCCGTGCTTGCCGGCTGTGTTCCATGTTGTGGTCTCAACATCCTCTGCCCAGTCTGCCACAAAGAGAATGCGCCGCACGTGCGGCGGACGGAGGCTGCAGCACAGCAAGACAAAAAGCTCAAACAAAAGCCAGGAAGGCGGCGAGATGACACGCTGCGCAAATTGTCAAGCGTTGCCTGTCACTCCCTTTCGCCACGACGTACATGGGGTCTCATTTTCCATCTGCCTTCTTTTTCCACTGGCGAATCTTCTCCACAACCATCTCAATGTCGTCGTGGCCGAAAATCTCTTTGATCGCTGCGTGCAGCTTTTGCATGTGCTCCATCATGCCGGGCGGCGTGCGGGTTGTTTTTTCAGCCTCGGCGACGATGTAGTCATACACAGTCTCGCGAACTTTCATCGTCTGCTGGCCGGCCTTTGGCTTCTTCGCGTAGCTCATCTTCACTCCAAGCTAACGCTAACCATACCCGCGAGGTAGCTCAATGTTCTAAGTAGTGACCTATTGACACCTGAAAGCACTTCTGGTAAACGGTGCGCGATGAAGCAGAACGTCGAAACAAAGACGCACAAGCCCTCACGCCGAACGGCGAATTGCCGGAGCGGCGGCGGTACGCACGGAAGGAGATGATAGCCGACGGCGGCATCTGATACCGTCCCGACGTTACTCGTAACCGAGAGGAGCCGGCCATCCAGCCGAGCGCGGCGGCCCAAGAGATCATCGAGGCTGCCGAGTTCAGAGATGCCCAGATGGAAGGTAATGCTCGGTGAGACCGCGTTTGTTGCAGCAACCATGGGAACCGAACGATTCGAAACATGACAGATAGGCCGGAAACGCAAGGCGCACCCCTGCAGGGGCCGAGCATGGCAGTGGTTCGGGCGGCTACGGAAATTGCAGGGAAAATCTCTGTCGTACCTGTTTACAGCCGAGCCTTGGGTGAGTCGTTTGCCGAGATTATCGAGCGACACACTCATTCACGAGAGTTGCTCGTCGCCTGTAAACTGGCCAGGGATGCATTGAGCGCATTAGATGCGTCCACGGACGTCGCCCAAAGACAGCGCGAAATGGCAATAGCAGCGCTGGAAAAGGTAATAGCCGTTGTCGAATAAGGTTTCCCAATCTGCTTTCTTTCGTGCCTTGCAGTTTGCAGGAGCCAAACCCTCCAAGTCCCGAGGGACATCATTTGCGCTTCGTGCGGCTCCGCAATAGACGGAGACGGTCGCGCCCTTCCGCCATCCTGCGCTGCCGCTCCGATAATCGGAATCGCGTGAGCGCGGTTTCGGGTGCCGACAAGTTGTCGAGCAGGGTCTCGGATGACCGCCAGATTGTCAGGCGGTCGCCATCTCGCTTTTGACTGCGTCCAGTCAGAACTAATTGAATGGCAATTGATTGCCATTCTGCTTGCGTGAGTGGCATCGGCACTGCTAAACCTTTGTGTGTATATGGGCGCAATATCGGACAACCATGAGTTGAGACTGCTTTTTTGGGAGACGACTGCCGGGTGCAACCTTGAGTGTATCCATTGTCGGCGGCTCGACGTGAGCAAGCAACTCATGAAAAACGATCTCACCACGACCGAGGCGCTGCAATTCGTCCGCGACCTCGCCTGCTTCGCAAAACCCATTCTGGTGCTCTCCGGTGGGGAACCGCTGTTTCGCCCGGACATTTTCGAGATCGCCATGTGCGCCCGCGACTGCGGTCTGCTCGTGGCGCTGGCGACGAATGGGACACTGATCGACGAAGACATGGCCCACGCCATCGTGGATAGTGGCATCAAACGCGTTGCCATCAGCATCGACGGCGCGGACGAAGTCACGCACGACAATTTCCGTCGTCAACCCGGTTCGCTCAGGGCGGCGCTCAACGGGTTCCGCAATCTCCGCCGGCGCGGCATGAGCATGCAGATCAATTGCACTGTCACCAAGCACAACGTTCACCAGATTGAGACACTGTACGCAACGGCCCGCGAATTGGGTGCGGACGCTCTGCACCTGTTCATGCTGGTACCGGTGGGCTGCGGCGTGCAGATTGCCGAGTCGAACATGCTCTCGTCCGAAGAGTACGAGCGCGTGCTGAATTGGATGTACGACAAGAGCAGGGCGCGGGAAATCCATCTGAAGGCGACCTGCGCGCCGCATTATTTTCGGGTGATGAAGCAGCGCATGGCAGAAGACAGGAGACAGGAGACAGAAGTCAGCAGCCAGGAAACCTCACGGTCAAACGAGACGACGCGGTCGGGAGACCTGCGCCGAACAGAGTCGCACCCATCACCCATCACCCATCACTCTTCATCCCATCAGCCCGGCATGGCGGCGATGACGAAGGGTTGTCTCGCGGGCAGCTCGATTTGTTTCGTGTCGCACACGGGCGAGGTGTTCCCGTGCGGCTATCTGCCGGTCAGCGCGGGCAATGTCCGTCGTCAACATGTAAGCGACATCTGGAACGGTTCCGAAGTGTTCGCGCGCCTGCGGGACGTGGATGAATTGGAGGGCAAGTGCGGTCTGTGCGAGTTCAAGAAGATCTGTCTCGGCTGTCGCGCGCGTGCCTTCTACGCGTCGGGCAATTACATGGCGGAAGAACCGTGCTGCGTGTACGAGCCTAAACGAATGCGCGACCTCGATCATTTGTTCAAGGAGTTGTGAAAGAGCATGGTTAGCATCACCAAACTTTATTGCGGCGAAGAACAGCCGGCAGACAATCTGCGCTACGGTCACGGCCAAGACGCGCCCAAGTCGGCTGCCGAACGCAAGCCGATCGTCGTCTGGAACGTGACGCGCACCTGCAATCTTCGCTGCGTCCACTGCTATTCCGACAGTTATGCGCAGAAGTATGCCGGGGAACTGACGACGGACGAGGCCAAAGGTGTCCTCGACAATCTGGCGAATTTTGGCGTGCCTGCTGTTCTGTTCTCCGGCGGCGAACCGCTGACGCGTCCAGACCTGCTGGAGTTGATGGCTTACGCCACCGACAAGGGGTTGCGCGTGACGCTGTCCACCAACGGGACGCTGATCGACAAAGAGACAGCGAAGCAGTTGAAGAAGATCGGGCTCGCGTACGTCGGTATCTCACTCGACGGCATCGGCGAAACCAACGACATTTTCCGCGGCCGGAAAGGCGCGTTTGTCACAGCGGTCCAGGGGATTCAACACTGCCAGGCCGTCGACCAGAAGGTCGGTCTGCGCCTGACGTTGACACGGCGCAACTGCATGGATCTGCACGACATCTTCGATTTCATCCAGGTGTCGGGCATTCAGCGCGCCTGCTTCTATCATCTGGTTTATGCGGGTCGCGGCAATCGCGCTGACGAACTTCCTCACGCGGAAGTGCGCCGCGCCATGGACATCATTTTGGAGCGCGCCCTCTGCTTCCACGAGCGGGGACTGCGCAAGGAGATCCTGACGGTCGATAACCACGCCGATAACGCGTACATCTATTTGAAGCTGCGTGAACGCAATCCCGAGCGGGCCGAGCAGGTCCATCAATGGATGCAATGGAACGGTGGCGGCGCGAACTCGTCGGGCATCGGCATCGCCAACGTCGACACACAAGGCAACGTTCACCCTGACCAATTCTGGCAGACGACCACACTCGGAAACGTCAGACAACGCAAGTTTAGCGAAATCTGGTCGGATAATTCGATCCCGTTGCTGGCCCAGTTGCGCAATCGACTGCCGCTGCTGAAGGGCCGGTGCGGTGCGTGCCGCTTCAAGGACATCTGCGGCGGTAGCTTCCGGGTCCGCGCCTGGCAGGTGCACGGCGATCCGTGGGCGTCCGATCCTGCTTGTTATCTGACCGACGCGGAAATCGGTCTGGTGGACGCCGCAGCGACGGCGAGCGCCAATTTGTGACAAACGGAGAGCTAGTTGATCAACGCGTGCTGCGGTACCAGGAGCAACGCGGGCTTGATGCCGTGCCGGCGTACGGGACGGGGCTGCAACTGATTCTCAGCGGCGGTCAACGCGTCTATCTTGCGCTGTCGGCAACAGAGTTGGCGTTTTACTTCGGGTCGGATCTGGCCATTCACTACGACCTGGAAGCGCGGCTGGTCAAAATGGCGAAGCCAAACGAGTATTGGCGGCGCAGCCTGTCGAATCGGGGACTCTTTAGCCGCAAACGCACGCGCGAGGAAGGCGGCGGACTCGAACGCGTCGTGCTGGCATCCGACGATATGGATGCGCTGGTCAGCGAAGCCCACAAGCAAGTCAAACCGGTCCACGACGAATTGCAGAGCGGAACTGCCGCCATCGAGTTTGGCAAGCCGTCGCCTCAGGAAGCGTTGGATCAAATCTCCCCGCTGCTGGCGCGGGTGGCGCAATTCGACGTCAAAGCGGCGCAACGCGAGGCAGAGCGTTTCCGGGCTGTGTACGGTCGGGTGGCTGTGTTGCCGCCGGACGAGTACAACGCGCTGGTCTTGCAGGCGACCGAAGGCTGCGGCTACGGCGGCTGCATGTTTTGCGAGTTGTACCGCGGCGTCCGGTTCCGTGCGAAGACGCCGGCCGAATTCGAACAGCATATCCGCGATGCCCGCCAGTTGGCGGGCGCGTCGCTGCGGTCGCGTCGCTCAATCTTTCTCGGCGAAGCCAATGCGTTGACGCTGCCGCAGCCAACGCTGGTGGAGATGCTGCACGTGGTGAACGAGCACTTTGAATTGCCGCCGTCGGAGGAGCGCAAAGTCGCGGCCGGTTGGTGGCTGGGTAGTGAGACGCGCTTCGCCGGTATCGCCTCATTCATGGATGTGTTTACGGGGACACCGCGGAGTTCGCACGACTTTATCGATTTGCAGCGGCTGGGGTTGCGGCGGGTTTATATCGGAATGGAAAGCGGCGATGACGCGCTGTTGAAGTGGTTGCGCAAGCCTGCTAGCGCCGAGGCGGTGATCAGGTACGTGCGCAATCTGAAGGATGCTGACATCGCAGTCGGCGTGATCGTGCTGATTGGCGCAGGCGGGCAACGGTTCGCGGCAACGCATGAGCGCGAGACGGCCCGCGTGCTCAATGAGTTGCCGTTGGGGCGCGGCGACTACGTCTATTTCTCGCCGCTGTTGATTTATCCCGGCGGGCCGTATTCGGCGCAAGCGTTCGCCCAAAACGTCGAATCGCTTTCGCCCGCGCAGCGGGACGACCAGGAAAACGCCATCCGCGCAGCCCTGCGGTTTGACCCGAATCGCGGTCGTCCGTATCTGGCCCGTTACGAACTGGAGACGTTCATTTACTGATCCGCGATGCACGATCCGCAGCACAACGCAAAGATAAGCGAAATCCATGTGACGCCGGAAGCTCCGCGCATTCCGCCCCTGCCGACCAACTGCGCCTAACGTCCCCGAACTCGCCTCTACATGAGCCTTCCATCCTATGCCAGTCATAGAGTGCCCTAATTTCCTTGACTGGAGGATTGATTTCGTTATAGCCATTCAGACTGCCTAGCGGGGCGTAGCCAAGACGTTCGCCTCGCCAGTTTCGGGTTCCAGTTGGCGCGAGAATGTACTTAAACCATAGTTCCATCGTAACGGGCGTGTCCAATAACGCTTTCCGAAGTCCTGTAGCCTCCTACCTGACCCAAGCTCGCGACGAGTGCGGCGGTCAACGCCCGCTACTCGATTGTCCATCCACCCAATTCGACAGCCTGCCTTTCGCGCGCGACGAAAACACCATCATGGAAACAAAAACCGTGGTTGTGAACTCAACCAACACGAACACGACGCGCGGCCGTTCCAGAGCCGCTTGCGCCGCGAGGCTGCTGCCGCTGCTGCTACTGTTGACGCTACCCGCCCCAGTGCAAGCCCAATACTATTATACGACCAACTCCGACAATACCATCACCATTACGGGATACACCGGTTCCGGCGGGGCCGTGACCATCCCCAGCGCGATCAATGGCCTGACGATCACCAACATCGGGGACCATGCGTTCAACGAAGGCTACGTCCCGACCGGTATCACGATTCCTCCCATGCCAGCGAGTCTGACCGCATCAGTCATTCAGGATAGGCGTGAAGAGATTGCCCGAGAAACGAAGCGATATATCGCCCACCACTTTCCGGACGGTAAAATGCCGCCGAAGCACGATTTTAGTAAAAGCCGGCCGGTGCCCAGAAACAAACAAACGGCTTCAGGTTACACAACAAGCATAACAAATGGGCTAACGCCAGGCGGCATCGGTTATGGCGTTTGGTACGACGACACCGCCCTTATTTGGACCAATTCGACGGTGGTCGATTTCTACGCCATCGCCCCAGCCTTTCTCGGTCAGTCTATTTACTATCTGTATCTGACCTCAACCTGTCGTGCTCAACTGGGCACGGAGGCGTTGGTGGACTACAATAGTACATACGGGCCGGAGTTTTGGGTTTATGACTGGGCACAACCGGCTAATAGTCGCTGGCAGGTCCTGATCGATCTGCCCAATGATAATCCGCAGTACCTGACCACGCGCCCAGATGAGTTCGCCATCACGAGACAGATGGTACATATCCGCAATGGAACCTATAATACGGGATTCAGCAACGGCCTGTATTACTGGGAAAATCGGGTCGAGTTGTTTGATTTTAACCGGGCAGGGTGGGATCTCATGTATTCTTATGATTACACCACCGCGTACCTGACGAACAACGTTTACACCGAGGGTAGTTACTACGGCTCTTGGGGACCCATTATAGAGACATTTCACAGCTATACCAACATCAACCCAGTCGGATTCGATCTCATCCACCTGTTCCAGGATGGCAACCCCAATCCTTTGTGGTTGACTCCGTCCAACTGCTACCCCTCCGAAAATCTGCCGGTGCCACCCTTATCGACTTCGACAAACTGGCAACTGCTCGCGGTAGCGCCCTACACCAGTTTCGTTGCTGCAATTAACTCAAACAACTTGGTTTCAAGTCAGCAGACCAACTTTGGCACCTTGTATGTGACAGTCAATACCAACGCGGCATCTTTCTGGGTGAGCACCAACGTTGCAGTGGCTTCCTCCGGATGGGTGACGGACCCCAGCAGCAATAGCTGCTTGACCGTTGTGGGATTCCCCCCGGCACAATACTCGATCAATTTCTACCCTGTTCCGGGACTGGCCACGCCCACGCAGCAGGTCTTCGTGATCGCCACCAACAGCATCACGACCGTTCAGGCCACTTACGGGCCGGCACCACCGCTAAGCATCACCACGACCAGTCCGTTGCCCACGGGCACCGTCGGCATCGCCTACAGCGCAATCATCGCAGCGACGAACGGGACAACGCCGTACAGTTGGTCCATCACCAGCGGCGGGTTGCCGGATGGCTTGAGCCTCGGCAACAGCAACGGCGTCATCAGCGGCAGGCCGACGACCTACTGCACCTCGAACTTCACCGTGCAGGTGACCGACGCAAACAGTCTCAGCGCGACGCAGGCATTCAGCCTGACGATTAACCCGACGGCATGGCAGACGTGGCAGTTGAGGTACTTCGGGTGTACCACCTGTCCGCAGGCCGACCCGAATGCGGACCCATACGGCAAGGGCATGAGCAACACCAACCAGTTCCTCGCCGGGCTGAATCCGACCAACAATGCCTCGGTATTTAAGATCGTATCGCTTACACCACAAGGGAGCGACATCATCATCGTGTGGCAGGCTGGCGGCGGCCGGACGAACATTGTGCAGGCCGCCAGCACCGTGGTTGGCGGCAACAACTTCAACGACATTAGCCCGGCATTCATCTTGCCGGGGGCGGGGGACGTATTCACCAACTGGGTAGATCCAGGCGGAGCAACCTATTCGCCGACCCGCTTCTATCGCATACGCTTGGGCCCGTGACCGGCAGACGATCCAAGCACCTATAAAGTTTCGTATGCGGCTCAGCCTGGCCCGTGAAACTAGGCGTGATCCCTGGAGCCGCCTGCTATGGACTGGCGGATGGGTCGGGCCATGACACGAAGACTGGCTCATGAAAGCCATTCTCTCAATAGTCAAGGTTTGACCCCTTTACAGGTTCAGCAACACACGGACAGAGTGTTCGCGCCGAATCCTGTTTACGATCCGCGCCAAGCGATGGAAGACTGGTTAAGGACACGATGCGGATGATCGAAAGGCGGCGTGTGCACCGCCTCGATACAACATTGCGCCAACGCAAGCGGTGGCCGCTGTTGGCCGCCACGCGCCGAGACTTCGCTCTGGCCTCAATCACTTTCGCCGCGCCCCGCGCATTCCGCCCATGCCGACCAACTCCGCCCCACCTCGTTTGCTATCCCACGAAGCAATTCATTATTCTTCGCTTGAGGGTCGAACTTGCCCGGCTTGACAGTCGCTTGCAATGGGTGCTAGATCGCCGGACCAAACACCCGAAGGAGAATCTCGTTATGAATCACAAGTCCTATCCAACAGACCTTACCACCCACAAAGAGCCAACCCCGACCACCGCAAAAAGCAAGGGGCACAGATGGATTCCCCTTTTCGCCACGGTCGCAGTGGTGCTTCTTCTCGTCCCAATCGCCTCGGCCGTGCTCCCGGACAATTACTTGCTCTTCTCTGTCTTGATAAAACTCAGTGACGGTTCATTCGGTTCGGGATTCTTTTATGGGTCAAAATCAAACGTTTTTCTTGTCACCGCAAAACACGTGATCTTCAATCCTGAAACTGGCAACTTGAACGCTCAATCCGCCAAGGTTCTTTATTATTATAACCAGCCTTCCAACACGCCTGCCAACACTGAGATGAGCATCGACTTGGTTGGTCTCTATTCCAATACACTAATCAAGGCCCATTCAACGCAAGACATGGCCGTGATTCATCTTGGCAAGATGATATCAACGACGCAATACGTCTATAACGCATTCATCATGGTCCCTCACCCGATAATCGTAACCGTGCCACTCAAGAAATATGAAGACGTTCAAGTCTCAGACGAAGTTTATCTCTTCGGGTACCCCAGCTCAATCGGAATCAGAGATATCGCAGGATTCCCGCCTCAAATAGACTATAACCTGCCCCTTCTTAGGAAGGCAATCGTGGCAGGGAAGAACCCAAACAACAGGACAATCGTACTAGATAGTCCGACCTATTTTGGCAATAGCGGTGGGCCAGTTCTAGCTATCGAGAATCCATCGCTCGGTATTTACAAGTTCAAACTCATCGGCGTGATAAGTCAGTATATCCCCTTCGCTGAACATATCGAAAACAAGACCTACCGCGTTGGATACATACAACTTTCGAATTCTGGCTTCTCAGTGGTGACGCCTGCTGATTCGATTCTCGACATTGTCTGGTAAGGAAACCGCCCCACAACGACCACCTCCTTGAAAACGTGGGCCTCGACGGCCCACACCCTCGGCAGAAGTTCCCCAACCGTGTTTCGGTCTGGGCACACCGAGTCTTCGAGTCTGACTGAGGGGCACCGCGTCGCATTCCGTCATCGGCGAGGGCGACGCGTTATGGCTGGCGCGGCCTTGCGAACTGTGCCAGAATCTGTGAACATTAGCGGGTCAGTTGGCCCGCAGCAGAGAATGGCGCTTTGCGAAATCAGCGCGCCTGTAGCTCAGTTGGATAGAGCATCGGATTTCTAATCCGACGGTCGGGCGTTCGAATCGCCCCAGGCGCGCCAAATTTGAGCTGCAGCCCGGGCTTTGTGGTGTGTGACAGGAGGAAAATGAAAACTGTGCATCGTTGTCTCAAGACGTTGTTGATACTCACCTTGGTAGCGTTCAGTTTCGAGGTGATCGGTTGTGCGGGCACCGGCCATCGTCCTGCGGCGACCGCCCCGAGCGGAACACAGGAGGCACAGGTTGCTCCGGCCCAGTCTGGTCCTGCTCCCGCCAAGATCACGTCCATCAACGCGAAGTACCGGTTCGTGGTCATCGATTTTTATTCGCGCGCCTTGCCGCCGTTGGGCACGCACATGACGGTTTATCGAGATGGGAAACAAGTGGGTACAGTGCAGATTACGGAGCCGGTGCGCGCGCGGTTCGCCACAGCCGACATTCTTGAAGGCGAGCTGCGCGTTGGCGACGAAGCGCGTTAAGCAGTGACGACGCTGAGCGTAACGGGACGCCTGCGCCACTATGCTCCGAATTTGTCGAGCCGTTTGGCGTTGGCCTGCATGAGACGAATGAGGTACTTCGATTCGAAGACGCCGAGCGAGCCCTGGTTGGCAGCGCGCTCGGTGAAACGGTCGAGGCCGTCCCAGCCGGCGATGTCGCTGCAGATCATCACGGGTTGCGGATGCCAGGAGTGGCCTTTGACGGGTACAGGCGTCGAGTGGTCGGCCGTGATCGCCAGCACGGTGGGCATCTGTTTCATCAAGATCGACAGCGCCGCGTCGGCTTCTTCGATCGCAGCGACTTTCGCCTGAAAATTTCCGTCCTCGCCGGCCGTGTCAGTAGCTTTGACATGAACGAAAACGTAATCAAACGCCTTGAGAGCATCGACTGCTGCTTCGAATTCCTCTTTCACCGTCGATGGACCTTCGATCTTTTTCATGCCAACCAATTGGGCAAGGCCTTTGTACATGGGATAAATCGCAATGGCAGCGGCCTTCAGTCCGTAGCGCTCCTCGAAGGTGGGGATTTTCGGCTGATGCGCGATGCCGCGGAGCAGAAAGCCGTTCGCCGGCTTGCAGGTCTTCAGCAACGGAAGCGCCTGTTTGTAAAACTGTGCCACGACTTTTGCGGTTTTGGCAGTATTCGTCGATTTACCGAGCGGCTTGGCCGTGGCAATCGGCAGGCCTTCGCGATGCGGGTCGGTGTCGCTCAACGGGCCTTCCAGCCCCTTGCCGCGAAACACGACAACAAAGCGATGGCCTTTGCCCGCTTTGATGATGAGTTCGACGTCGCCGATCTTCTTGTTTTTTTTGGCGAGCAACGCGCATTGTTCTTCGCAGACTTTGGTGTCGATGCGGCCGGCGCGACGGTCGGTTACGATGCCTTTGTCGTTCAGCGAACAGAAGTTGGCGCGGGCAGCCACATCGCCGTGCTTTAAATTGATGCCCAGCCCAAGCGCCTCGATCACGCCGCGGCCGACTTCGTACTCGAGCGGATCATATCCAAACAGACCCAGATGCCCCGGGCCGCTGCCTGGAGTGATGCCCGGCGCTACGGGGATCATCCTTCCCTGAGTCGCATATTTCGCCAGCGCATCCAGGTTGGGTGTACGAGCAGCCTCCAAAGGTGTGCGAAAGCCGGTCTCTTCAGTGGCGATATCACCCAGCCCGTCGAAGACAACGAGCGCGAGTTTCGAATCGTTAGCCACCAGCAGATTCTTATACAGATCGTCGAGATTCATTTATAAATTCCTCAATTTGACCTTGAAAAAGCCTTTCTGTCGCGTCATGTTGGCACACGCGTCGCTTTGTTGTCAAAGACGAAAGCACTTCAAACCGTGACGAAGTTGCACAAGTAAACTGATTCGGCCAGCGGTGAAGAACACATTCTTAAACAAGCTCATTGATCGTATCGATCGCGTCGATCCGCAAAGCCTGCAGAGTTTCGTCCTGAAACTCTCTCGCGAGAAAGGTTTTCTGGAGACTCTGTTCAACACGATCCAGGAAGGCATCATCGTCAGCACAGCCGATGGCCGGATCAGTTATCTCAACACGGCGGCAGCCGAACTCCTCGGCCTCAACGTCGAGCAAGCCATCGGCGAACCTTTGTTTCGTCACCTGCGTGATTTGGACTGGCAAAAGATCTGGTCGGCTGACAAAGAGGAGTGGAGCAAGGTGATGACCCACGAACTCGAGGTGTTTTACCCGCGCCATCGTCTTCTGAGTTTCTACATCGTTCCCCTGGTGGACGAGGAAAAGTCCGTCGTCACGGGCATGGCTGTCATTTTGCGCGATGTGACCGAGACCCGAAAACAGACCGAAAGTGCCATCGAGTCCGAAAAACTCTCCGCGCTGACGTTGCTGGCCGCTGGGGTCGCGCACGAGATTGGCAACCCGCTGAATTCCTTGAACATCCACCTGCAACTCATGGAGCGGGAACTCAAGAATTTGCCGCCCGAAAACGCCGAGCGATTGAGGAAGGACTTGCGCGTCGCACGAGACGAGATCGCCCGACTCGACCGGATCATCAGCCAGTTTCTGCGTGCGATTCGGCCGGCCAAGCCCGACCTGCAGCGCACCTCGATCAACGATATCGTTACCGAGACGCTGAAGTTGTTGGAGCGGGAAATCTCTGACCGCGACATCCTCGTCGAGCAGGAACTGGCGGCTGACATCCCTGCGAGTCTGGTCGACCGGGCCCAATTGAAGCAGGCGTTTTACAATCTCATCAGGAACGCCCTGCAGGCCATGCGTGCGGGAGGCATTTTGCGGATTCGCACCGAGGCGACGGACAGCCATCTCGTGGTTTCCGTCATTGATACAGGACAGGGCATTTCGGCGGAACAAATGGGGCGAATCTTCGAGCCGTACTACACCACGAAGCCAGACGGCACTGGCTTGGGTCTGATGATCGTGCAGCGGATCGTGCGCGATCACGGTGGCACCATCGACGTGGAGAGCGACGCCGGTCGTGGCACGACTGTGCGCATCAAGCTGCCGATTCATGAGAGGCGGATGCGCCTCTTGGAAGCCGCGACCGAAGGAGAGCAAACCCATGACTGAGTCAAAGAAGCCGACGGTTCTCATCGTCGACGACGAACGCAGCACGCGTGAAGGGTTGGATCGTGCGCTGCAAAACCGTTATGTAGTGGTGCTTGCCGAAGACGGGCAGAAAGCGGTGCAGTTGCTGGAGTCGCAGCCCATCGACGTCTTGGTCACCGACCTGAAGATGCCGGGCATCGATGGCATGGCCTTGCTGCGGCGAGCGACGTCGCTCCCGGCACCGCCCGTCTGCATCATGATGACGGCCTATGGCTCGATCGAAAACGCTGTCGAGGCGATGCAGGCCGGCGCTTATCACTATCTCACCAAGCCCAACATCAACCTCGACGAACTCGAACTGGTCATCCAGCGCGGACTCCACGGTCGCCGCATCGAATCCGAAAATGTCAGCCTGCGCGCGCAACTCGACAAGAAGTTCGGACTGGAAAACATCATCGGCGCTTCGCCCGCGATGCAACAGATGTTTGAGGTCGTGCAGCAAGTTGCGCCGACCCGGGCCACCGCCCTGATCAGGGGCGAAACGGGGACGGGCAAGGAATTGATCGCCCATGCAATTCACAACTTAAGTCCGCGCAAGAACGGGCCATTCATCGCCGTGCACGCCGCCGCGCTGACGAGCACGTTGCTGGAGAGCGAGTTGTTTGGCCACGAAAAAGGCGCGTTTACGGGTGCGGTCGAGCGTCGCATCGGGCGGTTTGAATTGGCAGATGGCGGCACGCTGTTTCTGGATGAGGTCGGCGAGATTGAGCCGGCGATGCAGGTGAAAATCCTGCGGGTGCTGGAGGAACGCGCGTTCGAGCGCGTCGGGGGACAAAAGACGATCAGCGTGGACCTGCGGCTGATCGCGGCGACGAATAAGGACTTAAAAAAGCTGGTCAACGAGGGGAAATTTCGGGATGATTTGTTTTACCGTCTCAGTGTGGTCAGCGTATCGTTGCCGCCATTGCGGGAAAGGCGCGAAGATATTCCGTTGTTGGCCAATGCGTTTCTTGGGCAGTGCAGTCGGGACAACAGCAAGCCCGTGCGCGAGATGACGCCAGAGGCGCTCAACGTGTTGATGGCGTATGACTGGCCCGGGAATGTACGCGAATTGCGGAACACGATCGAGCAAATGGTGGTGCTGGCGCGGGCTGAGCGCCTGACTTTGCGCGACGTCCCGGCGGCGATCCGCGGCGGCGCGGATCTCACGAAGATTTCGGTGGTGCGCACGGGCATGACGGTCGAAGAGGCTGAACGGCAGTTGATCGTTCAGGCGTTGAAGGAAACGGGTGGCAACCGCACGCGTGCGGCTGAGAAGATCGGCATCAGCCGCCGCACGTTGCACCGGAAACTGAAGAAATACGAACTAGAGAATTCGTAGTCAAAGCAGGAGCTAAAGATTATGGCGACAGAAAACACGATTCAGACGGCGGTCTGGCAGATCGAATTGGGCCGCGGCAAAAAAGTTCTCCAGTGGTTGGTGCTTGTTTTGGTGGCGGTCGCCTTGGGTCTGGTGTATACCGCGAGTCAATTCCGCGGGCTGGAAAAACGCGAAGCGATGGACATGGCGCAATTGGCCCGCAACATCGCGCGCGGCCAGGGATTCACCACCTATCTGATTCGTCCGCTCAGCCTGTGGCAGCTCAGGCAATTCACGAACGATCACGAGCAGCGGCTGATGCAGCATCCGGACCTGTGCAATCCGCCGCTGTACCCGCTAGCGCTGGCGGGCTTGTTCAAGTTGATGCCCGCACGCGTTTTTGATTTCGACTCGAAGAGCGAGCGCGTGTACGCCCCCGAGCGTTGGGTGATTCTGCCATTTGACCAGATTTGCCTGTTGCTGAGCTTGTTGCTGGTGTACTTCTGGGCCAGGCAACTCTTCGATCAACGAGTGGCACTGACAGCGGGCTTGCTGCTCCTTTTTTCGGACACGCTCTGGTCGTACGCAGTTTCGGGGTTACCGACGAATTTCTTAATGCTTCTCTCATTGCTCGCCGTGTACTGTTTGTTTTTGGCCGACCGCCGGTTGAATCCGCCCGAGATCCCCAAGACCGAACAGGCCGGGGTGGGACAACTCGAGGCCCGGCCCCCCCGTTCCCCGCGGGTAGGCCACCTGATTCTGGCAAGCGCGGTTTTACTGGGGCTGTGTTTCCTAACGCGTTATCTGAGTGCATTTCTCATCGTGCCGATGGCGATCTATGCGTCGCGTATCATGCGCGGAAGGCGCTCGGGGTTGTGGGCGCTTGTGTACGTTTTTGTCTTTCTGGTTGTCATCACTCCCTGGCTGGTGCGCGACTACCGGGTGTCAGGCAGCGTGCTGGGCGTCGCCAAGTATCAGATCGTCGGTGATGAAGCCCTGCCGCGCTCCTATCGTCCGAACCTCGGCGGGGCGTATTCGATCCGGCCCATGCTCTCGAGGTTCTTGGTGCGGGCTAGGGGTCTTTCGACCGATTCACTGAAGCAGATCGGTTCTGATTATTTTATTTTCTTCTTTGCGGTGGGGCTGCTGTACGCATTTCGCCGCCGCGACGTGACGAGATTGCGGCTCGCGGTGCTGGGTGCGCTGGCTTGTGCGGTTTTCGGAATGGCGCTGATTGGGACTCCACCGGAACAGAACAGCCCGGACGTTCATGGTGGCAATCTGCTGGTTTTGTTCCTCCCGCTGGTGGCGGTGTATGGAGTGGCGTTCTTCTATCTTCTTTTGGATCGAATCCCTTTCCGCATCCGGCTCACACGCGCCGCTGCGGTCACAGCGTTTGCCTTGTTGAACTTGGCGCCGATGATCTTCACGTTGCTGCCTCCGCGACGAGGGCCGTATCCTTATCCGCCGTACATCTCACCGGTTACTCGCATGGTGGCCCAGTGGTTTGGCCAAAAAGATGTCGGGGTAAGCGATCTTCCGTGGGCCATGGCATGGTACGGCGACCGGCGGACGATCTGGTTGCCAACGACGATCGACGATTTCAATGACCTGCATGATTTTGCCCCGCCCAAGGGTGTGTCTGTGTCGTTCCTGATGCTCACGCCTTATATGCTGAATCAGCCCATGCAGACCGGAGTGACCAAAGGCCAGTATAAAGGATGGGCGGCGGTCATGCACGGGCAGCTTCCGCAAACCTTTCCGCTCAGAGCCGCCACGCTCTTGCCGCCCGACAACGACCAAATCCTGCTGGCCGACAAGGTGCGCTGGGCGCCGCAGCAGAGCCAGGAATCGCAAGAACCCCAAAAGGCTCAGGCCAGCCAGTCACCACCAGCGACAAACTCCGCACCGTCATCGCCACAATCCACGCCACCATCTCCGTGACGACACGCGGCGACCAACGCTCGCGCAAGCGGTGACACGCGGATCATTTCCGCCGCTTGGAATTCGCTTTCACGCTGCTGGCAGGTTGGGTATAGTGTAGATGGCGGTGCGATTGATGAGCTTCAAGCCTGCGGCAGCCTTTGTGGCTGGATTGTGGATCGGCGCGGTGGTGGTGGCGGCCATCGGCGCGTTCAATCTGCGCGTGTGGGAAAGCGCGCGCCGGGAGAGAGCGCCGCGAACCACGGCGGAACCGGTGGCCAAGGAGGACGATATTCAGCATTTGCGGCAGGAGCGGGCGCGGTTGACGGCCGAGGCGCAGCGGCTGCGGGAGACCGTGGCCGAGCTGAAAAGCAACCTCGACGCCCGCACTGCGCTGGAGGCGCGGCCCGAACTTCGCCGCATGCCTTTCCGCGAGCGATCTCAAGGAGACGAGTCAGCCGAGGCTTGGATCGCAGAGGCTGTAGCCAGTGGCGACATCCAGTCGTTGCCGCGCTTGGAAGAATTGGCAAGCCAGAATGACGAGGCCGCGCTGGCGGCGCTGGCATCCATGGCCGACCGCGACGGCGGGGCGGCGCTGACGCGCGTGTGGAACTCAAGCTCCTTGAGCTTTGCCAACAAGGTGAAGGCCACCCGCTACCTGACCGCCACGCTGGAGGCAAACCCACGCATCACGGAAGTTCTCCAATCTCTGTTCAGTTCACCCGCAACCGATGTGCGCTTGCTTTACGCTGCCGTGGACGGCATTGCTGATCCAGGGGTTGGAGCAGTCCCCAGCCCGAATCCGCCAATTCCGTCGCTACCGCATCCCAAACCCGACTTCGACCTGCGCGTGCAACTGCTGGACACTTTCACGGCATTGATCACCGACCAGCGCTTGCGCGACCACGCCGACCGCGCCCGCGACGAGTTGCTGACACGCTGGGTGCAATCCGAGCCAGCGGCGCAGTAGGGTTGAAGAGACGAATTCCTTTTCAGTATTTTTTTCGCCACAACCTATAATGACCGCTAACAAGGAGGCGCGTGCAGGATAGTTTGGCCATTTCATTCCGCGCGGGGCTGGCGTTTTTACTGGCGGTGGCGGGCGGTATCGTCAGCGCGCTGGTCGGGATCTCTCACAAAAAACTCTGTGGGCTGATCAGTCTGGCCGCAGGAACGTTGATGGGCGTGACGCTCTTCTCAATTCTTCCCGAAAGCGCGGCAGACATGAAGTGGTGGGAGCTGGCCATCGCCTTGGGCTCCGGTTACGTCGTGTTTTTCCTGATCAGCAAATATGTGTATCACGTCTGTCCGGCCTGCGCTGCGAGTCATTTCGACGAAGCCACGGCGCATCGATTCAGCGAAATCGCCACGGCGCTGATCATCGCGCTGGCCATTCACAGCACCATGGATGGCGTGGCGCTGGCGGCGGGCCACGAAGCCAGCAATGCGACGATCCACGGCGGACACGGCAAACTGGATTTGTCCGTTCTGCTCGCCGTGTGCGTGCACAAGGTGCCCGAAGGACTTGCGCTGGGCGCGTTGCTCCTCGGAGCCGGCTTCAAGCGGGTGAACGCGGTCGCCTGGGTGGCCGCGGTGGAAGTCACAACGATCATTGGCGGCGTGCTCGGCTTGTGGGTCTTGCGCACAGTCTCCATGTTCTGGTTGGGCGCGGTGCTGGCGCACGCGGGGGGCGGCTTCGTGTTTTTGGCCGTGCATGCTGTCCTTGGAGAAATGGTGAAGCACAGCAAGCCTGCCATCATTACTAATTTTGTGGCAGGAGTGGTGTTGATTGCGCTGTTGAACTTGGCGATCCGGACGTTGTGAAGATAAACGGCAAAATCGTGTTTGGCGGAATGGCAGTCGCTGCCATCGTAGTGGCCCTTGCGCTGATCGCGTGGCTGCGCATCGAGGAATCAAGGCATCTCACGCAGCCTCATCGCGTCAGGACGTACGGCGGCACGAACTATGTGGTTCAAGTGCTGGAGACTACTGTTGGCAAGACTGACGTTGGCTACGCGCTCATCGTGTATGCGCGGCTTGAGAACCCCAATCCATACGATGTCGTCTTGCGCCGCGGCTGGTTCACTCTGGCCGATCAGCACAAAGATTGTTTCCTGCCATCGACGAATGGCACACAAACCGCCTTGATCAAACTGCCCGCCAGCGGTGTCCTAGAGAGGGAAATGTTCAGCTTCGACCTGCCGCCAGACGCATTGACCGGAAGCGTGGAGATGAAAATCGGCGAAAACGACTGGGTGATGATCAAGAACAAGAAACCATTTACGCGCCAGCTCCGCAGCGGCGAGTTCGTTTCGTTTCGCATACGCGAGTGGTGAGCGATTCAAGGAGGTACTGGCCATGTGGAAACGCATCAAGTTCTACACTGTGTCGGCGATCATCATCGCGCTCGGCGCGACCGCGTTGTACTATCGCTACCAAGCGACGCGCGGCGTCGGCGCGGTGCGCCGCACGATCGACCCGCCTGCAATCGTGCAGGAAATCAAAGCACTGCAGGAATTGGCGACGGTCAAATACACCATACAAAAAGTCATCGGGCTGGAAGAAGAAAAAGTGCCATTTGGTTCCGAGTCGCTTCTCATGGTCGTGCAGGCCACCGTCAAGGGTGGAATCGATCTGTCGGAGTTGGCCACTCAAGATGTAAGAGTCGCGGCCGACAGCAGCATCACAATCAAATTGCCGCCCCCAAAAATCCTCGACATCTACATCAACGACAAGGAAACCAAAGTCTGGCAACGCACCAAGACCTGGTGGACGCCTTGGGTATCATTCAATCCCGAGATGGAGCAGCAAGCGCGTCTGGCGGCCCGTGAGTACGTGCAAGCCGCCGCGCTCAAAATGAACATCTTGAGCAACGCCCAGCAGAATGCCGAGACGACCATCCGCCGGTTCCTGCGCCTGCTCGGCACCGGATCGGTTCGGTTCGAGACGGCAACCGCGACGCCCACTTCCTTGCCGCCTGTTGAGGCGCATTGACTTTGCCGCCGATTCGGGCATGATCTCACCCAATTCACCATGAATGCTGCAAGACACAGTCTGATCGTCATCACCACCGTTTGCATTTTGTGCGCCGGTTGCATTGCCCGCGCCGATGAGGCGACGAATGTAACGGTGTCCATCACCATTCGCGAGTGCGTCGAGCGCGCGCTTCAGAACAACTTCGACATCAAGATCCAGCGCATCAATCCAAGCATCAATACCTGGGGTGTCGTGTCCGCACAAAGCGCCTACGATCCCACGCTCTCGGGATCAGTCAGCTACCAGGACAGCACGACGCCTCTCTCTCCAGAGCAAGAGGCCTCGCTCCACATCTCATCGCTCAGCCAGCAGAATATGCAGTCAGAGTTGGGGTTGGCTGGCAAATTGCCCAGCGGGGCAACATACGATCTCTCGGCCTCCGACACACGTACGTCAGGCACGCTGAATTCCAACTTCGTGTACACGGGGACGACGGCTCTGTCGTTGACCCAGCCGCTGCTGAAGAATTTCGGGTTCGGCGCGAACGCGGCGGCCATCCGCATCGCACGCAAGAGCCACGACATCAGCGTCCAGAATTTTATTTTTCAAGTGATCAACAGCGTCAGCGCCGTGAACAATGCTTACTACGAGTTGATCTTTGCGATCGAGGACTACAAAGCCAAGCGCGAAGACCTCGGTCTTGCCCAGCAGTTGCTCGATGAAAACCGCAGGAAACTCCAGATCGGCACGATGTCCCCGCTGGACGTGGTGCAGGCCGAATCCGGCGTGGCTTCACGCCAAGAGGCCATCATCCTCGCCGAGCGCGCGATCAAGGACAACGAGAACGCGCTCAAGATCCTGATCTCGCAAAACGTGGGCGAGTTTCAGGGCGAATCGTTCGCACCTGTCGATTATCCCATAGTCGAAATGGTTGAAACCGATGTTGCCCGCAGCATCCGCACCGCCTTTGAACAGCGTCCCGATTACATCGTCGCCAAACTGACCGTTGAAAGGCAGAACATCCAGGTCAAATTCACACGCAACCAGCTCTGGCCGGAAATTGATTTGAATGCCAGCTACGGGTGGGCCGGACGTGGCGGAACTTTCGATGACTGGGTCGGCAATACGGTGGGTACGCGCGAGAATCCGGTGTGGGCTGGGGGCGTGACCGTCACCTTTCCGCTCGGCAATCGCCAGGCGCGGGCCAATTATCAGACCGCACGCCTGCAAGTCGAGCAGTTCCTGCTCCAACTCAAACAACTTGAACAACAGATCATTATCGCGGTGGACAACGCCGTCGGTCACGTCCAGACCAACCTGAAGAGCGTCGAAGCCGCGCGCGCTGCCACCCGGCTCGCCGACGAATCGTACAAGGCCGAAAAGACCAAACTCCTCGCTGGCACCTCCACAACGTTCCTGGTTCTTCAGGCGGAATCTCAATTGGCCGATGCGCGTTCCGCCCAGATCCGCGCCGAGGCCAATTACAGCGAATCGTTGGTGGCGTTGGCCCAACAAGAAGGCACGACGCTGCAGAAGAACAACATCGCGCTGGATGAACGTTTCTAACGAGGATGTACCCAATCCTCATTCGCACCCCGTGGCTTGACATTCATACTTACGGCGTCCTGGTCGCTGCGGGCTTTCTGATCGGTCTCTCGGTCGCCGTGCATAACGCCAAGCGCGAGGGGTTGCATCCCGAACACATCAGTGATCTTGGCATCTGGCTCATCGTGGCCGGCATGGCGGGCGGCAAACTCTTCCACGTCGTTTTCTTCTGGAACGACTTCCTTTCAGGTTGGCGTGCGGAAGGCATTCGGTCGTTGCGGGAAGGCTTCGTGTTTTACGGCGGGCTCATTGGCGCCAGTCTGGCCGCAATCGTTTACACGCGAATCAAACGGTTGCCGCTGTGGAAAGTAGCTGATGCCTGCGCTCCGGGCGGCGCGCTTGGCCATGCATTTGGTCGGGTGGGCTGCTTCTTTAACGGTTGCTGCTACGGAAAAGCCTGTTCACTGCCGTGGGCCGTCAGGTTTCCACCGCCGCATCTCATGGCGGGTATTCCCGTGCATCCAACGGAGATTTACGAGGCGCTCGGCGATGTTGCCATCTTTCTCGGATTGACCGCGTACTATCGACGGAAACGATTCGACGGCCAGATTTGGTGGCTGTACGTCTTGGCCTACGGCATCCTGCGGTTCGCCGTCGAGTTTTTCCGTGGCGATTACGCCACCTATTATCTCGGGGTCTTCACGCTCGGCCACGCCATTGCGGCAGTCACGATCATCGTCGCGCTCATCGCGTTTGCTCGGCAGATTGCCATGTCCAAACGCACGAGTCAGTAAATGATCGGCCTCTTTCGCGGCCAACGGCTTCGATGCGGTTCGCGCCGGGCTTGAGCGTGACTTCCTTCCAGAGGAAGATGTGGTTCCCCGAGCGAACCGGTCCCAGCGAAACGCCGTTGACCTTCAGTTTGACCTCGTTGCAGTTGGAGTAGATTTTTACCGGCGTCTTCGGCTCGGTGCGGATGGTGAACCGGCGGCTGGTGACGTACACAAACGGCTCGGTCGTCCAGTTGGCCTTGTACCAGAAAAACGTGTCCTTCTTCACCTTGCGGTCGTAGGTGACCATGCCCTTGTCGTTGCGGCCCAAGTGATCACCCTCCTTCCGCTGGTCGGCGGCGAAGTCGAACATGTTCCACAGAAAAGTGCCCCAGAGCCACGGACGATCTTTCATCGCTTTCCAGGCCGCTTCGTGCACAACGCACTGCCATTCTTCCGGATGCCACGGGCTGACCGGCTTTGGCTGTCGCGGAGGGATTTCGTGTTGAACGATGCTGGCGCCGGCGCCGTATTCAGTGATGCCGACGCAACGTGCAGGCAGCGTCTGATGCAGTTCGTCGAGCTTGACCGGCCAATCCTCAGGCTGGCCGCTGTACCAGCCGTAATACCAATTGAAACCGATGATGTCCGTAATGCCGGCGCTCGGGTGTGTCGCTGGCACACAGCAACTGGCAGCGACGGTGAGGCGCGTCGGGTCAAGCGTTTTGGCCAGTTTGTTCAGGTCACTAATCAACTCGCATTCCGCCGCCTCGGGCAGCTTGTCGCGGAACCTCAATTCGTTGAACAGACTCCAAAAGATAATGGATGGATGGTTGTAGTTCTGTTTGATCAACTCGGTCAATTGCTGGCGGGCATTTTCAGCAAAGGCGGGGGATTCTCCCAACTTGTTGACCAGGGACAACTCGGCCCAAACGACGAGTCCGCCGCGGTCGCAAAGGTCATAGAAGTATTGAGCGTGCTGGTAGTGGGCGAGACGGATGGCAGTGCATCCCATTTCCATGATCAGGTTGAAATCTTCTTCGTGCTCGGCGGGACCGATTGCCCAGCCTTTGTCGAGCCTGTCCTGATGACGATTGACGCCGTGCAGGGCGACGTGTTGGCCGTTCAGGAAAAACCCTTTGTCGGGATCGGCCCGGAAGAAACGCACCCCGAGCGGTTGCGTGACGCTGTCAACAAGCTTGCGCCCGTCTTGAACCTCGACGGAGACCTGGTAAAGGTAGGGATCGGAGCGGCCGTTCCAGAGATGCGGCTTGGGCAGCTTGATCGTTTGCACCGCGTCGCGGCTGCCGTTGGCCGGCACTTCCTGCTGCGAACCAGTGCCCGCCACGCGTTTGCCACCGGCATCAGTGATTGTGCAGCGGACAGTGGCCTTCTTCGCCGCATCGTTCGCGTTGCGAAGTTTGGTCGTGATTTCCAGTTCGGCCAAATCAGGAGTCACGCGGTTCTGCCGGATGTAAACGCCGGGTGACGCGTAATCCAGCGGGCTGATGGAAAGTTTGTCGAGCACCAGCAGATGCGCGTCGCGGTACAGGCCCCCGAAAACCGTGAAATCACCGTCCAGCGGCGCGATGTCCGGGTCACGGGCATTGTTGACCTTGACGGCAATGACGTTGTCCTGGCCGACCCGCAGCAGTGGGGTGACATCGAAACAAAACGCCGCGAAGTTTCCCTTGTGCGAGCCGACGAGTTTGCCGTTGACGAACACGTCGGCCACCGTCGCCGCGCCGTCGAACTTCAGGAACAGGCTCTTCCCGGCGTACCGCGAGTTCACTTTCAGATGCCGGCGATACCAACCGACGCCGCGGTAATAATCGTTGCCGCCGTCCTGGCCGTCCATGTTGTTCCACGTGTGCGGCAGGTTCACCGTCAGCCACGCGGAATCGTTGAAGCCCACGGCCTGCGCGCCGGCGACATCTTGGCGGATAAACTTCCACTGGTTGTCGAGTCCGACATCCGCGCGAGGCAGAGCGAACACGGGACCGATGGTCGTCGCCAAGACCAGCGCAACAGCAATGATAGGTTGATAGAGTTTCATAGCATCGCGTTTACCCTTCTAGCAGTTCGTGAAGGCCGTTTCCAGTAAAACGATGCGAATTCGTTTTCGGTACCAGCGCGTGCGAGATGCCCGGCAAAATGAGATGGCACGAACCGGCGGCGAGACAGGCGAAGAATCAACGACCGGACGGGCGGACAGAGGAAAGGAACTGACTGGAAGTAGTCTTATTAATCTTCGGTGGCACAGGCGTCCCTGCTCCGACTGGAGTCGCGAGTTCTGCTCGGACCTGTGCGGGCGGATTTAGACGTGCTGGGGCTGGCGCTTCGCACACAACCGCGCTCTGCACGGTTCGGAAAACCAAAACCCGTTGATGTGCTTCCACTTCAACGGGCCGGTTGATTTCAAACTGGCCGCCGGGTTCCGGTGAGGGCTTACAGATCGGTGATCGGTTTATGCCGGGGCACCAGTATCTTCATAATGCCCCAAGCCGTCAAATAGCTCAGGGCGCAGATGATGAACATGATGAGGTAGGCGGTCTGCGGCGTTTGTCTGAAGGCGTCCGTAAGCCGGCCCGCCAGCAGCTGTACAATCACGCCGCCAATGGCACCGGCTGTGGTCCCGATGCCGGTGACCGAGCCGACGGCTTTTTTCGGGAACATGTCGGAAACCGTCGTAAAAAGGTTCGCCGACCACGCCTGATGCGCGGCAGCGCCGACGCAGATCGTCGCGACAGCCAGCACGGCGGCCATTCCGCCAAAGCGGTTGACATCGCCAAAATACTGCGTCAGCAACACCGCCAGCGGGGCCACGGCGATGAGGAACATCGCCGTCATGCGGGCCTTATAGACCGGCCAGCCTTTTTTGATGAGGGTCATGGGAATGCTGCCGCCATAGACGCTGCCGACGATGGCCACGCCATAGACGATGAACGTCGGCATGATGATTTGCGCCTTGGTCATGTGAAATTGTTTGATCAAATAATCCGGCAGCCAGAACAGGTAAAACCACCAGATGCCGTCGGTCATAAACTTGCCGAAAAAGAACGCCCAAGTCTGGCGGTAGTCAAAAAGCCTCCCCCAGGAAACCTTTCCCTTGTCCCCGTTGACATCACTGGCCACGATTTCATCGTCAATGCGAATATAGTCGTGTTCAGCCTTGGAAAGCCGCTTCTGTTTATCAGGCGTGTCGTAGAGCCAAAACCAGAAAATCAACCAGAGAAAACCGGCGGCACCGGTGAGGATAAAGGCCATTTTCCATCCCCGCTGGTCGCCGAAATAAATCATGCACCATGGGACAAACAGCGCGGCCACCATCGCGCCAAAGTTCGAACCGCTGTTGAAGATACCGGTGGCCAGGGCGCGTTCACGCTTGGGAAACCACTCGGCCACCGTTTTGATGGACGCGGGGAAATTGCCGGCTTCACCGACGGCGAACGCACTTCGGATCATAATGTGCATCGCCAGCAGCCGTCCGATAAAGGCGTTGGCAATCCCGCATACCGACCAAACGATGAGCGATAGGGCCAGACCCAGCTTGGTTCCGATTCGATCAATGACCCAACCCATAACGAGCGTCATGCCACCGTAGAATGCCGTAAAGAATGAGGTCAGATAGGCGAAGTCGGTGTTTGACCAACCAAACCCCCCTTGTTCCACCGGTGTGCAGAAAAATGCCTTTAGATAGCTGATGACCTGCCGGTCCATGTAGTTGAAGGTGGTGGCAAAAAACAGCAGGGCGCAGATCACCCATCGGTAATGCCCCACAGAATTTGGATTGTCGGTACTGGTGGTTGTTCCGGTTTCCGTGGCGGTGTTACCTGTGTTGCTCAAGGTGTTGTCCTCCGCTAGAGAATTCGATTTGTGTTCCTTCCAATCCCGCCGCTGCGAAGCATGCGAGAATAATCAGATGCACGCCGCACGGTCAAGATTGGATTCCCTTGAGTGGTGGTACAGTTTGCTGTAGCGGCGCTCTGCGAGCGTCGAAATCACGTGCATCGGCGGTCATAGACCGCCGCTACAACCTTCGAACTGTACCACTACCTTCCTTTGACGACGCGTGTAATCCGCTCTCGCACAACGATGCTCGGTTGCATAAAATCGCGCCATGACAGTGCATGTCGCCACCGAAGAATCACGGGGCCAACGATTGGACCGGTTTCTGCAGTCGGAGCTGCCCGGACATTCGCGCGCATTCCTCCAAAAATTGATCGAGCAATGCAACGTACTCGTCGATGGCAAACCGGGCAAGCCGAGCTACAAGGTGCGTACGGGCGACAAAATCTCCGTTGAGATACCGCCGCCACGCCCCTTGGAAGCCGCGCCGGAAGCGATACCGCTCGACGTTTTGTTTGAAGATGACGACCTGATTGTCGTGAACAAACAGGCGGGCCTCGTCGTGCATCCCGCCGCTGGCAACGCCGAGCACACGCTCGTCAACGCGTTGCTGCACCACTGCCGCGGCCAGCTCGCTGGCATCGGCGGCGTTCAACGCCCCGGCATCGTCCACCGGCTCGACAAAGGCACCAGCGGCTGTCTTGTCGTCGCCAAGACCGACGCGGCGCACCAATCCCTTGTCGCCCAGTTCAAATCGCGCGCGGTTAAGAAAATCTATCGCGCCGTCTGCTGGGGAAGCTTCAAGCAACTCAGCGGGAGAATAGAGACGGCTATCGGCCGCAGCGCGCATGACCGCAAGAAGATGTCGGCTCGCGTGGCCCGTGGCCGCCCGTCGCTTACCGAATATCGCGTTCTGAAACAATTCGGACAATTCGCGCTCGTAGAACTCACGTTGCACACAGGCCGCACGCACCAGATTCGCGTCCACATGGCGCACATCGGCCATCCCATCGTCGGCGATACCGTTTACGGCCGCGCCCGATCACCGATCACCGACCTGCCCGTCGCAGCCTTGGCGAAGGCGGGTCACCGATCACCCTTTTCAGTTGCCCGTCCACTGCTGCACGCCTATAAACTCGGTTTCGTTCATCCGCGCACGGCGAAGTTCATGGAATTCGTTGCGCCGATGCCGGAGGAGATGACGAAGGTTTTGACACAGCGGTAGGGACGGACTGCCGGGCCGTCCGTGATGAGGCGGCTCGCCCAGCGGTCGAGCCCTACCAACGACAGAGCACATGCACGAGTTACACCAAATCATTGATGAAACCATCGCGGCGCTGGAGGAAATGAAACGCTCCGGCGTCACACACGTCGAGGTGTCGCGCGAGACACTGGATCGGCTCAGTAGCGCAGGCGTCTCGCCCGTGGTCTTGCGGGACAACGGAACGGGCGAGACGCCCGCGCTACTTGAACTCGCTCCCATCGAAGCCCGCGCCAAAGCCTGCACGAAGTGCCCGGATCTGGTCCGGTGCCGCCACAACGTCGTCTTCGGCGTCGGCAACGCGCGCGCCGAGTTGATGTTCATCGGTGAAGCGCCGGGAGCCGACGAAGACGCGCAAGGCGAACCGTTCGTCGGTCGCGCGGGGCAATTGCTGACGAAGATCATTCAAGCGATGGGCTGCCAGCGCAAAGACGTGTACATCGCCAACGTGCTGAAGTGTCGTCCGCCCGAGAACCGCACGCCGTTGCCCGAAGAAGTGGCGAACTGTCTGCCATACCTGCTCGCGCAGATCGAGTTGATCAAGCCGAAGGTCATCGTTGTGCTCGGCGCAACCGCGATGAAAGCGCTGTTAGACATCCAACTCGGCATCACCAAGATGCGCGGCAACTGGTACAATTTTCGCGGCATCCCGATCATGCCAACGTTCCACCCCGCCTACCTCCTGCGCAATCCCGCCGCCAAGAAGGAAGTCTGGCAGGACATGCAGGCCGTGCTCGCCAAGCTGGGATGTGAAGTGCCGAAGCGATAACGACATACGGTTCTCGCAGAGGCCACGGAGGCGCTGAGCCTGTAACCGAACTGATAGCCGCAAAGATGCGCAAAATGCTCAAAACGCTTTGCGCCATCTGCGCCTTCTTGTGGCCAACGCTTCACACTCGCATGAAACGAACGTGAAAATCCGGTCACAGTAGCGCGGGCGTCTCGCCCGTTCCCGTCCGGCTTGCCCACCGCCATCAACCACCGTCTCTCGCAGAGTCCGCAGAGGCGCTGAGGTCTCTGTGTTCTCTGTGCGCTCTGGGTGAGACAGTTGCTGATCACAGACCGCTGACGGCCGAGCGCTGAGCACAATCCCCCCGTTTGATTTCAACGAATCCCGGGCTCGTTGTCCAGCATCTCATAAATATTATGGGGGTCGCAGCACAATGAAACAAATGACCCAAGAATCTGATGCCGTCATGGAGTTGGTCCGCCTCCAGCGCGAAGAAGTTGCCAAACATAAGTGGATCGAGAGCGAGAAAGCAGGTCACGACATCGGTTGGGACCAAGCCCACGCTGACTGGCTGGTGAAATACTTTGCCGAATGGGAAGGCCACCTGCCGAGCCGGGTCATCGACGACGCCTTGCACGCGCGGGCACCGAGAAATCGGCGCCTAGTGGTCAGTGACCGGTGAGCAGCGATCAGTGATCGGCTGAACGCTGAACGTTTACCCCGAATCCTTTTCGGGGCCGACGCTGGCTTTCTCTCGCAGAGGCCACGGAGGCGCTGAGCTTTTGGCCGATTCGTTGAGGGGACGAATCGGCCAAACGTCGCCGTCCCGAGAGTCCGCCTGATTCCTCCTCTCAAGGAATCAGGCGAGGTCGTTCTCTGAGTCTCCGCGGGCTCTGCGAGAGAAATTCATCCGTTTGATCTTGATCTGATCGCCCGATCTGTGGATCAGATCGTTGAAATGAAAAAGGAACACCAGAAACCGGAATTGGTCTTGGCCCAACTCGGGACGCTCAGACTGAACGAATTGTCAGGCGCTTTCGACATAGAGACGAAACAAGGTGCAATCCTCAGACTCTACCCAAACTCTGAAGAAGAAATCAGACACGGGGTGCATATCGATGAAATAGAGGTTGTGGAAGCCAAACGGGGAAAGGGAATCGCGACCAGGGCCCTGGCTGCGTTGTGTCGCTTGGCTGATGATCATCGCTTCGAGTTGAAGGGAGGCCCTGTCGGTTTCAGTGATGATCCCTTTCGGGAACGATTTGTTGGGTGGTTGGGCCGTTTTGGTTTCAAGCGTGACGCAAGCTTGCCGCCAGTGGATGATCGAACCGCTTTCTATGTCCGCAGGCGCCCCAAAGTGCGACCGTCATCACGATGATTTCGGCAAGCTCACGGCTCACCGGGAGGCGATCTACGCTTGCTGAAACGCCGCTGCCGAGCAGTCTGCTTGGTCGCACACGCCGCAATCTGTCAAGCTCGCAACGACAAATATCGTGAGGTGCGAGACCGAAATCTTCCGTGTGAAATCCAGTTGATCGCCAAGATCGGCGGTGATCTAATCGCCGCTGATGAACCTCTCAATGACCGGCGAACTGGCTTCCGAGTACCACAGCGGCTCGCAGCGCGCTCGCGTTGTCACAGAAGCGTGGGGCGAGAACAATCTATATTGCCCGAACTGCTCTTCCCCGAGACTGGACCGGCTGCGAAACAACACCAAAGCCAGTGATTACTCCTGTCCGAATTGCGGCTTTTGGTATCAGCTCAAAGGGCAACAAGCGCGAATAGGTAATCAAATCAACGACGGCGCTTATGGCGCGATGGTGGAAGCGATCCGTAGAGACGCGACGCCCAACTTCTATTTCATGCAATACGAGTTGGCGACCTGGCGCGTGAAGAATTTGCTGCTCGTTCCAAGTTTCGCGTTTCCGACTTCGGCCATCATCAAGCGCAAGCCTCTCGCGCCCACTGCGCGTCGGGCAGGCTGGGTAGGCTGTAACATCGCGCTCAGTCGGATTCCCGCGGACGCCCGGATTGCCATCGTCACGGAAAGCCAGGTTTCGTCTGCGAAAGATGTCCGCGCGCAATTTCGCCGCGTCAAACCGCTGGCCGAGATCAAAGCCAACCAGCGCGGCTGGACGTTGGACGTGCTCAACGCCGTGCGCCGCCTCGGCAAGTCGGAATTCACGACATCAGACGCCTACACCTTCGTCCACGAGATGGAGCAACTGCACCCCGACAACCGACACGTCCGTGATAAGATTCGCCAACAGCTTCAAGTGTTGCGCGACCGCGGTTTCCTCGTCCAAGCCGAGCGCGGCGTGTGGGCGGCGAAGGAGAGCACTCAGAAACTTTAGGCGATAAGGAGGTAACATGGACATCACTTTCAGTTGCACGAACTGCGGACAGAAACTAGAGGCCGATGAAAGTGGCGCAGGAGTCTCGATTGACTGCCCCAAATGCGGCAAGCCGGTATACGTACCAAGCCGCCAAAGCGTATCAAAACAGCAACCGCCGAAGAGAGTCTCTCTCAATCCCACGCAGGAATCCAGTTCCTTGCCCCCATCAATCGAAGGCAGTCTTCACTGCATCTTTATCGCCACGGTTCTGTTGGTTCTTGGACTCGTTCTGTTTCGTAACGGCTCGGTGGCCGGTATGATTTGTTATGCTCTGGCGATTCCCTTCCAGATCGGAGCCTTATTCTGTGCCATCTACGGAATCTGCCTAGGTTCGATTAAGCATGGCTTGGCATTGTTGGCCGGAGTCGGGGTGCTCTGCGTGTTAATCATGGTTGGCCCCCTCTGGGCTGCTGCGAAGATGAATACTGACGCTTCACGGACGATGGAGGACGCACAGAAACAAATGCAACAGATGTTTAAACAGTATCAGCGGTAAGAGGAAGAAAAGAGGAGCATGCTGATGAAGAATCGTTTTCTTGTCGGGCTGATTGCGGGAGTCATCCTTACCGTTCTTCTGATTGTCGGTGGAACGTCCATCTATTTTGCTGGAGGTTACGCCCCCGTGGCGACCGCGGCCGAGCCGATGCCGTTCGAGAAGACGCTGGCCAGTATCGCCCTGCACGCTCGTGTAGAGAAAGAGATGCCGAAGAATGTGCCCATCGAACCAACAGAGGCGAATCTGATGACAGGAGCGATGATTTACCAACAGCATTGCGCGGTCTGTCATGGTTTGCCCGGAGAGCCAAAGACCGCCATCGCGCAGGGGATGTTCCCTGGTCCGCCGCAGCTATTCCACGGCAAGGGTGTGACAGACGACCCTCCGGGCGAGACTTACTGGAAAGTGGCCAACGGCATCCGTCTCACGGGTATGCCCGGATTTCGCAGCACGCTGAAAGACGAACAGCTCTGGCGGGTCAGTCTGTTGCTGGCGAAGGCGAACGAGCTTCCCGCGTCGGTGAAGAGCGTTCTGACGGAGAAGGATTCACCGGCAGGAAAGTAAATCCCGGGGCACGAGTTGGTGATCAATCAAGCGATCCCAAATGGCGCGCGGCCCCCGAAATGGGTTTGCGGCAAGCGTGTGGGCGGCGTTTGAAGGGATGATCCGCCTACGCCGAGGCTACGGCGGACAAGGGGATGAAGGCGGAGGGATGAGGGCGGGGAAAACAGCAGTCGTCAGGAGACAGAAGTCAGGAGGCGGACGGCTCTGCCCTGAGCGTCTTCGGGGTAAGGGCCAGCCATCCCTACCGACTTTGCGTCTCTTGCGCCTTTTTGCGGCTAAGACCCCATCTTCGACTGCTTCTCCTCTTTAAGATTGACACGCGGGTGGGTGTCACGGATTATCCCCGGCAGCGTGCTTACATTCGCGTCAAACCAATAACCGAGGAAAACCCTCAGAACCCAAGGAGATTGTTATGACGGACGCGACGATGCCCCCCCAATCGACTGCCCCTCAACTCTCGCAGCAGGAGATCGACAGCGGCAAGACCATGGCGCTACTGAGCTACATTCCCATCGCTTTTCTTGGCCTGATTGTGGCGATTATCTCCATCTCCCAGAAGAACAACGCGTTTTCGCTTTATCATGCGAAACAGGCGCTCACACTGTATATCTGTTGGATTGTCGCCGTCCTGTGTTGTGCCCCGCTCTTTTTCATCTGCATCGGGATTCCGCTGGTGATGGCCGTGAACGTGGCTGCGCTGGTGCTGTGCGTTCTAGGGATTATCAACTCCAGTTCAGGCCAATGCAAACCGTTGCCCGTGATAGATAAACTCGCCGACAAGTGGTTCGGAAAGATTCAGAAAGTCTAGCCTGACCGGTAACGGCATCGGGTTTCACGCAAAGGTTCACCCCGCTCCGAGCGGGGCAAGAAGGTGCAAAGAACAACACCGCAGAAGAAGTAGCCGTCCCTGCCTTGGAGCGTGCGGTAGTGTCCTGATTTGCAGTTTGGAGGGACGCGCTCCGTCGCGTCCGTTCGCGAAATGCGGCCACGACAGAGCGTGGCCCTCCAGATTAGGACACTGCCGAGCGTGCGCGTTTGTTGACTTCTGCACTCCGGATGGACTAGGATGTTCGTGTGAAAGCGATGGCTGAAAAACCGGAAGTCATTCTGCGCAACGGCAAACCGGCCGCGGTGATTCTCGACATTGACGTGTATGAGGAGATGCTGGAACGGCTGGAGGATGCCGCGGACTTGCGCTGGCTGCAGAAGATGCGCCGGAAGCCGACGCACTATCGCCGGCTCGACGACTTCTTGAAAGAGAATTCGCCCCGTGTATGAGGTTCTGCTCGAACGATCGGCAGAACGCGACTTGAATCGTCTGCCGCCCGATGCGTACGCACGGATTGTTCCCCACCTGAAAGCCCTCGCCCAAAATTAGCGCCCGGTCGGCTGCCGTAAACTCATCAGCTCCGCCCACGACTGGCGAATTCGCGTGGGCGATTATCGAATCGTGTATGAGATTGATGATGGCCAGCGCATCGTGCGGATCAACCGCGTCCGTCACCGCCGCGAGGTGTATCGGTAGCCGGTTGCGGCGTGGCCCCGAAAAACAGCTATCGGGGCATCCGCCTTCGCCGAGGTTTACCCGCCTTCGGCGTGGCTACGGCGGACAAGGGGATGAAGGCGGAAGGCGGAAGGGAAAAGCAGCAGCTTTCAGCTATCAGTCGTCGAAATCCCGCTGAGACAGTCGCTTTTCGCTGCGACGAATGACGTCCGCATCTTTCGGCTTCCAACGGTTCGCACGCTTCCGCTTGTGAGGTTTGCAGAGGCCGCAGGAGCGCCTCTTTTTCTTGTATGCTTTCCTCACGGGATTGTTTTCACGCCAGAATGTAGCGGCCGGTTTTCCGGGTGCCGACGCGGCGCACCAAGCCCACTTTCATCAAGGGATTGAGCAGGTCGAGCGCGCCTTGCTTGGAGACGCCGAGCGCATCCCAAATTTCCTGTGGGGTCATACTCTTGCGGTCGCGCAGCAACTGGAGCAACTGTTCCTGCCGGGGGCGCAGCACCAGTTTCTTGCGGCCGGATTGCGCGGCGAACCGTTGGATGCGCGTCCAGACCTGCTCCAGCGTGTGATGCAAACCCTCGGCGGCGTATTCGAGCCAGCCCGTCAGGTCGCCACCGCGCTTGTGTACGTCTTCGAGCGCGCGGTAGTAGCGCGGACGGTCGTGCCAGTAGAACTCGTCCATGGCGAAGATGTGGTGCGTGTCGAACCCGCGCCGGTACAGTTCCCAGAGCGCGAGCGCGCGACCGGTGCGACCGTTGCCGTCGGCGAACGGATGGATCTCTTCGAAGCGGTAGTGCAGGATGGCCGAGGAGAGAACGGGAGACAGGGTCGGCGCCTGTTTGTTCCACCAGTCGAGCAATTCAAACATCAGCCCGGACACTTCCTCCGCCCGCGGCGCGACGTACTTCCCCACGCGCACGGCGACGGTCCGGTAACGACCGGCCACGCCCTGAGCCATGACGCTGCCCGCGATGATCTTGTGCAACCGTAGCACGTCCTCATGGCGGATGGGACTTTTGCGGGCGCTCTTTTCGATGAAGCGCAGTCCCGCAAAATAGTTCAGCACCTCGCGCTTGGAGCGCTCGGTCACTGCCGGCAAGTCCTGCCCTTCTTCCAGCGATCGCACCTGTTCCAACGTGAGGGGGTTGCCCTCGATGGCGGTGGACGAATGCGCGTTGCGGGCGCGCGTGTCCTTCTGGAGCGCCGGCACCCATGGCACTTGGACGGCGGCCGACAGAATCTTCTCACGCAACGCCGCGATCTCCTCGATGCGCGACAGCAACGCCGGCGTGACGCTGAATTGCGGTTCGTAGCTCATGGGGCATGACCTTACTTGTGAGTCAAGTGTAAGTCAAGTTGTTAGTCAAGCGGCACACAACGGGTTTCGGACGGCCCGTCGGGCCCTTCCCGGCCACAACTGCCGACCGGGCCGTGCTGATTGCCGGGAATCTTTTTGCCTAATCCTTTTCCTTGGTCAGATAGGCGATGAACTTGTCCTCGAACGCCTGCTGGTCGGAGTATTTGCTGCCGTAAACCTCCCGCCAAGCGGTGGCGAATCGCGCGCCTTCGCTCTGCTGCTTGATCAGCTTCATCAGGGGCGCCATGCCGCCGTGTTGATAGTACAGGAAACTCACCAGCCGCTGCGACTCGGTGTAGAACGCCACGACCTCCTCCTTGGATTTCGGATAATCAATGGCGCTGGTCAGGTCTTTCAGCGGGATGTATTGGTCCCGGCTCAGATGGTCCGGGACATTGGTGAGGGCGTATTGGCGCGCCTTCAGGTAGGCGCGGTAGATACGGATGCCTTCGAATTCGGCAAGTCCTTCGTTGAGCCACAATGGGATGTCGCCGCCCACGAATCGGTGGAGCACGAGGTGGGTCAGCTCGTGCGGCAGGGTTTGGCCCTGAAACTTGAAGTGCGGACGCGAACAGAAGAACAGCTCGCGTCCCGTGCACCAGCCGCCCGTCCACGCGTCCATTTTGCCGGTGCCAACGAATTCCCGCCAGGCCTGTTCGTTGAGGAACACGTAAAGGTGACACTTGCGCTCGAATGAATCCTGCGTGATGCCGAGATCTTTTTTGATCCCGGCATAGGACCACTCGGCCGCACTGACCAGTTGGGTCACCAAAAAGCCTGTTTCGGTGTGGAAGATGAAATGGTCGGATTCGCTGTGTTCCCATTTCACGGCCTCGATCTTCAAGGCCGCATCGCCCTGCCGCGACACGTGGCGCTCGCTCAGTTCCCCAAACGGCACAACCTTGAGGTTGTACTGGCCTGGCGCGGGGATAACTTCTTCGTCCTGCGCCCCTGCGCGAGCGCAACAGATGATTGCAGCGAGCAGACCAACGAGCGCTCTGACTTGGTTCATGACCATTTGTATAGATTCCGTCCGCCGCCAGTTCCAGTGAAATCGATGCTGCCCACCCGCCGCGAGGGCAATCATTCGATCTCACCGGCGGCGGCACTCCCGCGTGTGGGGCGCGACCGCCGGGTGCGCCGCCTCGTTGCAGCAGTTCGGACGGCCCGGCGGTCCGTCCCTACCAACGATTCATCAATTTCCCGATGGTGGTGTCCAGATGCGCCCTACGCGGGGCATCTTTTCCTGATTGGCTTTCGCGGGGTGGCTCTTATACTCGCCGCGTGCAGAAGATTCTCATCACCGGCGGGGCGGGGTTCATTGGGTCGCACCTGGCCGAGGCGTTGGTGGCGGAGGGCAAGGAGGTCGCCGTCCTCGACGATCTCAGCACCGGGTCGCTCGACAATCTCGCGGCGCTGCGCGGACACAAACAATTTCAGTTCACCGAAGGCTCGGTGCAGGATGAGGTTGCGGTGACGCAGTTGATGGCGGATGCGGATTTCGTGTATCACCTCGCGGCGGCGGTGGGTGTTGAGTTGGTGGTGCGCCAGCCGGTCCACACGCTGGAGGATAATGTGCGCGGCACGGAGAACGTGTTGGCGGCGGCCAGCCGGCGCGGCGTGGGCGTGTTGCTCACGTCGACGTCGGAAGTGTACGGCAAGAGCGAGAAGGCGCGCTTCCGCGAAGATGACGATTTGTTGATCGGACCGCCGACGTTTGCAAGGTGGGGCTACGCCTGCTCGAAATTGTTGGATGAGTTCCTGGCGATGGCGTACTGGCGGGAGAAACAGTTGCCCGTCTATATCGTGCGGTTGTTCAACACCGTGGGGCCGCGCCAGACGGGCCGCTACGGGATGGTGCTGCCCCGGTTCGTGCTGGCTGCGGTGCGCGACGAACCGATCACAATCCACGGTGACGGGAAACAATCGCGGTGTTTCTGTCACGTGAGCGATGTGGTGCGGGCGTTGGTGGCGTTGCCGCGGTATTTGCAGGCAGTCGGGCAGGTCTATAACATCGGCAGCACGGAGGAAGTGACGATCCTGGATCTGGCGCAGCGTGTGAAGCTGTTGACGGAAAGCCGCTCGGAGCTGCGGCTTATTCCCTACGATCAGGCGTATGCGAAGGGGTTCGAGGATATGCGGCGGCGCGTGCCTGGCATTGACAAGATTTATCAATTGATGGGTTGGCGACCGACAAAATCGTTGGATCAAATCCTGCAGTTGACAGTTGAGCACGAGCGCGCTGTCGGTCTTTAACGCCAGGGGAAATCAGGCCTTGAAGGATACGAAGGCGAAACAATTGGGGTATTGCAATTGAAGAATCGTTATGGTAGCTTTCAGCGATGGTACGACGGGAAGAAGGTGGGGGTAACGCCTTGAGCGAGAAGCGTGAGATGAACGCGGACTCGGAAGCAATGGTCATGAACTCGGCGCTGTACCGGGAGTTCCTGGCCGAGCGGGAGGAAATTTTGCGTCACAAGTGGCTGGAGAGTGAGAAGGCCGGTCACGACGTTGGCTTTGAACGGGCGCTGCTCGACTGGATCGTGAAGCATCGTTCCAACTGGAGAAAACACCGTCGAGAATCACGATCCTGAGTTAAGGCGTAAAGATCGTTGCACCTTTAAGCTGGCACAGTGAGGCCAGCAAGGAGCGAAAGTGAAGACATCAGATTATAAAAGGCGGCTGTCTGCACGAAATGTGCAGGCGGCTTTTTTTGTCTCGTGAGCACGGTGCCGATCATGGACGCCGTGGCCATCGAGCGAGCGCTCGCGCGCATGGCCCACGAGATTGTCGAAGCCGATCCCCCGCCGGAGGCGCTGGCTTTCATCGGCATTTGCACCAACGGTGTGCCGCTGGCCCAGCGGCTCGCTGTCAGAGTCGGCGCCATTCTGCAGGGCGAGTTTCCCGTTGGTGAAATTGACATCAGCATGCATCGGGACGACCTGGCGCTGCGCGAGACGCCGCCGGCGGTCGGGCCTTCGAATGTGTCCTTCGACGTGACCGACAAGACCATCGTGCTGGTGGATGACGTGCTGTTCACGGGCCGCTCGATTCGCGCGGCGATGGACGAGATCGCCGATTTCGGTCGCCCGCGCCGAATCCAGCTTGCCGTACTGGTGGATCGCGGCCATCGGGAACTGCCGATTCGGCCCGATTTTGTTGGGAAAAATGTGCCCACCGCGATCGACGAATGCGTCCGAGTTCACCTGGTCGAGGTGGACGGCAAAGACGAGGTGCTGCTGGAAAAATGAAAACAGACTGGCAACGCAAAGATCTTCTCAGCATTCAAGACCTTTCTGTTGATGAGATCAACACTGTCTTGGACACTGCCGCCGCGTTCAAACAGGTTGGGAAGCGCACAATCAAGAAGGTGCCGTCGCTGCGGGGCAAGACGCTCGTCAACCTTTTCATCGAACCGTCCACCCGCACGCGGATCAGCTTCGAGCTGGCCGCGAAACGTCTGTCTGCCGACGTGATTAACATCACGGCCACGGCTTCCAGCATCGCCAAGGGCGAGACGCTCAAGGACACGGCGTTGAATCTTCAAGCTCTCAACACCGACATCATCGTCATCCGTCATTCTGCGGCAGGAGCGCCGCATTTCCTGGCGCGCCTGCTCAAGGCCAGCGTCATCAACGCCGGTGACGGCGCTCACGAGCATCCGACGCAGGCCTTGCTTGACGCACTGACGATTCGGGAAAAAAAGGGACGCATCGAAGGGCTCAACGTCACCATCCTCGGCGACATTCTTTACTCGCGCGTCGCGCGGTCGAACATCTGGCTGCTCACGAAGCTCGGCGCACGCGTGACACTGGCAGGCCCGTCCACGCTTGTGCCGCGTGTGTTCGAACAATTTGGTTGTCGCGTCACCTACGACATCGAGGAAGCCATCCGCGGTGCGGATGTCATCAATCTGCTGCGCATCCAGCACGAGCGCCAGCGCGAGACCATGTTTCCCAGCATCGGCGAATACACGGCCATGTTCGGGCTCAACAAGGAACGCTTCGCCCGCACCAAGCCCGACGCGCTGATCATGCACCCCGGGCCGATCAATCGCGGGGTGGAAATCGACAGCGAGATCGCTGACTGTAACCGCTCGGTTATTCTGGAACAGGTGACCAACGGGCTGGCCGTGCGGATGGCTGTTCTTTTCCTCTGCTCGGGAGGGCAAATGTCTGAGCCATGAAACCACTGCACATCAAAAACGGCCGCGTCATCGATCCGGCGAATCGGATCGATGAAGTCCGTGACGTTTTCATCGTCGATGGAAAAATCTCCGCCAAGCCGCCGTCGGATGGCGTGGAAGTGATCGATGCCACAGGCAAGCTCGTCGCGCCGGGCTTGATCGACATCCATGTGCATCTGCGCGAACCGGGCCGTGGCGATAAAGAAACCATCGAGACGGGCACGCGTTGCGCCGCGCGCGGCGGTTTCACGTCGGTCGTCTGCATGCCCAACACGTCGCCCGTTGCCGACAACACGGGCACGATCGCTTTCATCAAGCAGCGTACTGCCGAGGTTGGCTGTGTGAATGTTTTTCCCACCGGTGCGATTTCGAAAGAACTCAAGGGCGAAGAACTCGCTCCGATCGGTTCGCTGAGAAGGGCGGGCGTGGTCGCCATCACCGACGACGGGAACTGCGTTCAAAACAACGAACTGATGCGGCGGGCCGTCGAATATGCCAGGATGTTCTCACTTCCAGTGCTCGACCATTGCCAGGATTACAATCTCGTCGCCGACGGGGTGATGAATGAAGGATACTGGAGCACGGCGCTCGGACTGCGGGGTTGGCCTGCTGCGGGCGAAGATGTCATCGTGGCGCGCAATATCCTGCTCGCCGAGCAGGCTGACTGGTGGATCCATTGCCAGCACCTTTCCTCGGCGCGCTCGGTCGAATTGATCCGCCAAGCGAAGAAGCGAGGCGTGAAGATTTCCGCCGAGGCTTGCCCGCACCATTTCACACTGACGGATGAGTGCCTGAAAACTTACGACACCAACTTCAAAATGAACCCGCCGTTGCGGACCGAACGCGACCGAGAAGCGGTCTTGGAGGGATTGGCCGACGCTACGATCGAATGCATCGCGAGCGATCATGCGCCGCATTGCACCTATGAGAAGGAGGTCGAGTTTGACCTCGCGCCGTTCGGGATTATCGGCTTGGAGACCGAGCTGGCGTTGTCGCTGGAATTGGTGCGGAGGAAGTTGCTCACCTTGAGTCAGCTTATCGAGAAGTTCACAGTGAATCCCGCTCGCCTGCTCAGTCTGCAAAAAGGGACGCTTTCAGCAGGCGCTGACGGAGATGTGACGATCATTGACCCTGATCCCGAGTGGACATACGATGTCGAGCAATCCGCCAGCAAGGCGCGCAACTCACCGTTTCATGGTTGGAAACTGAAAGGCAGAGCGGTCGTGACCATTGTGGGCGGAAAAATTGTCTGGCAGGAAAACCGAGTTTCATAATTGAACGGTCCAGGAATGAACGGGATTCTTGCATTAGAAGATGGCGCAGTATTTCGCGGCGAAGGCTTTGGAGCCAAAGCCACTGCATGCGGCGAAGCGGTCTTCAATACGTCGATGACCGGTTACCAGGAGATTCTCACCGATCCATCTTATAAGGGACAGATCGTTACAATGACGTACCCAGAGATCGGCAACTACGGCGTTAACTCGGCAGACGTGGAAAGCTGGCGCCCTCATGTCGCTGGATTCGTCGTGCGTGAACTGTCAAGCCAGCCGTCGAATTGGCGTTCCGAAGCATCTCTTTCAAAGTACCTTGAGCAGTTCGAAATCCCTGCGGTTCAGGGCGTGGACACCAGGGCGCTGACCAAGATCCTGAGAGTGAAAGGCGCAATGAAGTCCTGTATTTCGACTGAGGACATCAGCGACAAGGAAGCGATCAGCCGCGCCCGGGAGTGGAAGGGAATCATAGGTGTTGACTACGTCAAAGAGGTTACCCATCGGGAGGCGTTCGTCTGGGATCCTGACGATAAGTATAGCTGCAACTGGAAGGCTGTGCGTGAACCTCATGGCGAGATGAGATACACGGATGATCTTCTGCCGTCGGCGGATATACCAATCGTGGCGTTTGACTTCGGCATCAAGTACAACATCCTGCGTCGACTGCGTCAGCGCGGCTTCCGCGTTCAAGTCGTGCCGGCGACGGCGACGGCCAACGAGGTGATGAAGTACAAGCCCGATGGCATTTTTCTTTCCAACGGGCCCGGAGATCCGGAGGCCCTCGATTACACGCATAAGTCGGTCCGCGAGCTTTTGGGAGAGGTGCCGATTTTTGGGATTTGCTTGGGTCATCAGATTCTCGGTTTCGCCTTCGGCGGACGCACATTCAAGTTGAAGTTCGGGCATCATGGCGCCAATCAACCAGTGAAGGATTTGCCTTCTGGCAAGGTGGCGATTACCGCGCAGAATCATGGATTTGCGGTTGATTCCAACAGTATGGATCAGACTCAGGTGGAAATCACGCAGGTCAACTTGAATGACCAAACAGTCGAGGGAATGCGGCACAAGCGTTTCCCTGTCTTTAGCGTGCAGTACCATCCAGAAGCTTCACCGGGACCTCATGACGCCGGCTTCCTATTCGACGAGTTTCGGCGATTGATCGTGTCCTTTAAGAAATCTTAGCTTGACACTTGGTTGGCAGATTTTCTGCCAGCCTTCTTCAACCAAACCAGTAGAATCGCGATATCCGCAGGAGTCACACCGGAGATACGGGACGCTTGGCCGATGGAGTCAGGGCGGAATCTATTGAGCTTCTGTCTGGATTCGTAGCGCAAAACCGGAATCTTCTCGTAGTCGATCCCAACTGGCAGGCGTTTGTCTTCGAGTCGTTTGAATCGCTCAATCTGTTCCAAGTCGTGAGTAATGTAACCTTCGTACTTAATCTGCACCTCAACCTGTTGCTGGACGTCTCCCGGGAGATCTGACTTGGCAATCGGCAGAGATTGGTAAGTGACCTCTGGTCTCTTCAGAATCTCAGCGAATGTCCCACTGCCATCGCGCGTCTTGCGAAGACGCTCAACCTCAGATTCGATGAGATCCTTCTTTGAAGTGAACAGGTGCCACTGTTCATCGCTCACAAGACCAACCTGACGGCCGATCGGCGTCAGGCGCAGATCGGCATTGTCTTGGCGAAGCTGCAGCCGATACTCAGCTCGCGAAGTAAACATACGATACGGCTCATCTGTGCTTTTCGTTATGAGATCGTCGATTAAGACGCCAATGTAACTGTCAGCTCGGGTGAATACGACAGGTGGCTTCGCTTGAACCTTCAGCGCTGCATTGATACCGGCGACAATCCCCTGCGCCCCGGCTTCTTCGTAGCCTGACGTTCCGTTGATTTGGCCTGCGAAATAGAGATTTTCAACGCGTTTGGTTTCCAAAGTTGGATGCAATTGATGCGGCAGGCTGTAGTCGTATTCCACCGCATAGGCTGGCCGCATTACCTCTGCGTTTTCGAGACCGATGATCGAGTGAATCATCTCGATCTGCACATCCTCGGGAAGACTCGTGGAAGCTCCGTTCACGTAAAACTCATCGGTCGCTCGTCCTTCGGGTTCGAGGAAAACCTGGTGACGTTCCTTCTCGGCGAACTTCACGATTTTATCCTCAATTGATGGACAGTATCGCGGTCCGACCCCTTTAATTTGGCCCGAATACATGGGCGAACGGTGCAAGTTAGCACGGATGATTTCCTTCGTCTTCTCGGTTGTGTGAGTGATGTAGCAGGGGACTTGTTCCACGTGGAACGTTCGCGGCGTGCGGTATGAGAAAACTGGAACGGGCTTGTCGCCCGGTTGAATATCCATCTTAGAGAAGTCGATGGAGCGCCGGTTGAGGCGCGGTGGCGTTCCTGTCTTGAGTCTGCCAAGCTCAAATCCAAGCTTTTTCAGGCTGTCGGAAAGCGAATCGGCTGCAGGCTCGCCAGCTCGACCCGATTCGACTCTTGCTTCGCCAATGTGGATCAGGCCGCGGAGAAACGTACCCGTTGTGACGATCACTGTCCTTCCGTTGTACTGCACATTCATCTTGGTCATCACACCTCGGACTCGACCACCTGCCACGACCAAAGATTCGACCATGGCCTGTTTCACATCCAAGTTGGGTTGTTGTTCGACAACCCATTTCAGACGGAACTGGTAAGCCTTCTTGTCGCATTGCGCACGGGGTGCCCAAACTGACGGGCCCTTTTTGGTGTTCAACATCCTGAACTGAATGCCCGTGTGGTCTGTATTAACACCCATTTCGCCCCCCAAGGCATCGATTTCACGAGCCAAGTGACCTTTCGCGAGACCGCCAATAGCTGGGTTGCAGGACATTTGGCCGATCGTGTCAAGGTTCGCGGTCAAAAGCAGCGTCTGACAGCCCATGCGAGATGCAGCCAGTGCCGCTTCCGTTCCAGCGTGACCGGCTCCAATCACGATCACGTCATAATGTTTGGGATAGATGAACATCTCAGCTACTTCCCGATGCAGAATGTGCTGAAGATCTTTGCGAGGATATCTTCAGTGGCGGTCATTCCGACAATCTCGCCGACTGCATCCAGCCCTATGTGCAACTGCTGGGAAACGAGTTCGGGCGCGGAATTCTTCTGCAGCTCTTCAATTGCACATGTCAAGGAATGTGATGCGCGACGAATCGCGTCAGCATGACGTTCGTTGATCGCGATGTCGAGACGCGTAGAGCCAACATGTCCGGACCAAGCAATCCGTTCGATTCTGTCCTTCAGTTCCTCAATGCCGTCACCGCGGACCGATGAGACCTCTACTGACTCCTTTCGCGGGAAGTTGGCAGGCAGCTTAAGCTTGCGATCAAGGTCAATCTTGTTGTGCACCTGGATGACAAATTTCTGCCCATACAGTGCGGCCAGTTCGTCATCATCGCGTGAAAACGCTCGGGACGTGTCAAGAATGTGGAGCACTAATTCGCTAAGTTCCAATATCTTGCGACTGCGACCAATTCCAATTTCTTCCACCGCGCCGCGAGGTCGGCGGATGCCGGCAGTATCAGTGAATCGGACAGGAATACCCCTGACATTGGCAGTTTCTTCAATCGCATCGCGTGTAGTGCCGGGAATTGGAGTGACAATGGAACGGTCTTGGCCAAGCAATGCGTTCATCAGACAGGATTTTCCGGCATTGGGTCGTCCGACGATGGCGACAGAGACGCCTTCTCGCAGAATCTTGCCTTCCCGTGCGGTTGCCAAGAGGTGGTTGAGAACATGCACGATCTCCTCGGTATTAGTCAGCCATTGGTCTCGCGTGTTGGTAGCGATGTCGTCTTCGGGGAAATCGATGTGGGCTTCGATGTGAGCCAAAACCGTCACAAGGCGCTCGCGGACCTCCTTAATCCGTCGTGACAGATGCCCTTCCAAGGCGTGGGCGGCAGCAGCATGGGCGCGGTCGGTCCTGGCACCGATCAAATCCATCACTGCCTCTGCCTGTGTTAGATCGATGCGCCCATTCAGAAAGGCCCGCTTCGTGAACTCGCCGGGCTCCGCAAGCCTGGCGCCATGTTTCAGGCAGCAAAACAGAATGTTGCGGGCGTTGAGCAGGCCGCCATGACAGTTGATCTCGACCACATCTTCCGCAGTGTAGGTGCGGGGCGCGCGCATCACGGTGAGCATGACTTGGTCAAGAAGTTCACCGTTGTTGCCAATGGTGCCGAAATGAATGGTGTGGGTTTGGAAGTGCGACGGCTTGCCGCGCGGCGAAACGAACATTGCGTCCGCGATTTCAAACGCACGTGGCCCTGAAAGTCGAATGATGGCGATGCCGCCTTCTCCGATGGGGGTGGAGATTGCTGCAATTGTGTCTTCCATGGTCTGCTCGCCGAAGAACAACCGCGCAGTATACCAGAGAAACGCGAATTTTCAACGGTGGCTACCGACGTATTGGAATGGTAAGGACCAACAGCCACGAACAAAGCTCATTTTGCATGGTAGCCGCGCCCTTGATGGGTCAGTCGAGCGCAGGCATAAAGGTTCACCCCGAACCCGCTCGGGGCTGCGACTGGAAGTCTCGTTCGGCGCTCTAACCGGAGGAGAGGATGCGGCGGGACTCGTCGAGGAAGATGCCGCGGAAGTTCATCTTCAATGCGTCGGGATTTGTCGCGCGGGCCAGGGCGTTTTCTTCCGTAATCATCTTCGCCTTAACCAGCTTGTAAAGCGACTGGTTGAATGTCTGCATGCCGTCTTCGCTCCCAGTCTCAATGGCGGCAAACAACGTGTCGAGCCGGTTTTCGTCGATCAGCTTGCGCACGGTCGGCGTGTTGATCATGATTTCCACCGCCGGCACGACGCTGCCCGCGATTGCGGGGACA